>Ga0222718_10003540_pt1 | contig 13359 bp, 18 predicted proteins | sample C33_27DmetaG_FD_165045 | JGI IMG/M metagenome (GOLD analysis project Ga0222718, IMG submission 165045) | Estuarine water microbial communities from San Francisco Bay, California, United States - C33_27D | ecosystem: Environmental > Aquatic > Marine > Unclassified | place: USA: California... | reverse complement strand
GAAGTGTTAGATATCTTCAATATCGATGTTGTTTAGTTGTAGTTGATCTTGTAGTTGATCTTGTAGTTGATCTTGTAGTTGATCTTGTAGTTGATCTTGTAGTTGATCTTGTAGTTGATCTTGTTTAAGTGTGTTAGTGAAAATGAGTTCGTCGTGTAGTGTGTTGTTGGTGAAGTGTGTATAATCAGCTGCTCGTCTAATAATATTATTAATGGGTATGGATGGAATATCTCTAATAAGCTTAAAGTGTGTTTCATCATAGACAAAAATAACATCACAATTTTTATATGGGTTCTCCCAATCCCTGAGGCCAATAAGAATGTAAGAATTAGCAGTAATAGTATTGCTGCGTTTCTGTCTGCCTTTAAACTTATTTCGTATATGCGCGATTAAACGTATATTGTCATTGGTATATACTTCACACATGCCATTGCCTAGCATCTTGGATACATATACCACCTTCTCGAGATCATTCTCTGGAATTCTCAACTTAGCACTAACACCACCTTGTCTAATGTGCTTTCTTGCTAATCCCTTTGTTTTAGTGCCACCTGATGTATTCTTAACCATTTTAATATAATAATATTGTATTGTTATGTTATAATATTTCAAATATTTTTAATTTCAATTTTTTACAATAAAAAAAGTTGTTGATTTAATAATTTACAATAAAATTTTATACTGTTACTACTTCATTTCTGTCTTCTACATAGCTACCTACTAATTCATGTGTATCCACGTCATACACATTCTTTTCATCATCCATTAAGTAATCCTTGCCGTTAATATTCACTTGTTTTACGTTTAATTCGTCTTCTTCATCTTGAGCTGAATCATTTGTTGCTGCCGCCACTAAATTCTGCACTGCTTCCTCCACCTCCGGCTCCTTTGCCTTCTTCTCCTTTGGCTTCTTCTCCTTTGCCTCCTTTGCCTTCTTCTCCTTTGGCTTCTTCTCCTTTGCCTCCTTTGCTGCTGCCTTTGCTGCTGCCTTTGCTGCTGCCTTTTCGGCCTTCTCGTCTGCCTTTGCCTGAGCCTTTGCTGCCTTCTCTGCTTCTTTTGCTGCCAACTTTTCTCCTTTTTTCTTATCTGTTTGATATAATCGCATTTCCTTACCTATTCCTTTGTTACTTAGAAATCCTTCTACAAACTCCTGCATCACTGGGATTTCACCAAATGTGTTTGCCTTCTCGAAAAACTTCTCTTCATCCAATAATACATCTTCACCTGCTTCCAAACACTTCTTATTCATCGCACGAATTAAATAGAAACTGTACTGAATAAACTTGTTATACTTCGCTGGAAGAGATGGCGCACGACTCTTCTTTACTGTTTCTTCTTTTTCTTCTTTTTCTTCTTTTTCTTCTTTCTTACTTACCTTCTTTTCCTTTACTTCCTTCTTGGCTGCTGCCTTCTTTGGGGCTGCTGCCTTCTTTGGAGCTTTGGATACGACCTTTGAGGCGACGGGACTGCTTACGGGGGTTACGCTTGACATTTTGAGTGATTTGATAATCTTAATTTATAAGGGTGATTCTATATATTTTTGAATATCTTTCTCAATTTTTTACATTTATACATCAAATACTATGGTTTCGAGAACATATTTTCTACTTTATATTACTCATTTATCGATATGTTACTCATTTCTCGATAAGTACTTTTTTACATTATTTATACTCTTTTTTATTATTGTAGAGAACCTAACTCTTTTTTATACAATATATATAGTGTATTATCATCATTTTACTCTATACACAGACCTCGCACACAAATACTTTCATAAAACCATATACACACCTCGGTACGGAAATACTTTATCAAAAACAATATACAGACCTCGGCACACAAATACTTTACAAAAATAATATACACACCTCGGCGCGGAAATACTTTACAGAAACAATATAGAGACCTCGGCACACAAATACTTTACAGAAACAATATAGAGACCTCGGCGCGGAAATACTTTACAGAAACAATATAGAGACCTCGGCGCGGAAATACTTTACAAAAACAATATAGAGACCTCGGCGCGGATTATCGATATCCTACTCATTTCCCGTTATCCTACTCATTTATCGATATGTCACTCATTTCTCGATAAGTATAAATATCCTTATTTACTGTGTTTTACAAAATAAAACATAGTACTACAGTTCAACTGTATTCTGTTGAGATACTACAGTAACCAGATTACTCAGTACTAAAATTATTCAGTGTTAGAAAAATTCAAGAGTATCCAGAACTATTATACAGAACCATTATCCAGAACTATTACACAGAACCATTATACAGAACCATTATACAGAACCATTATACAGAACCATTATACAGAACCATTATACAGAACCATTATACAGAACCATTATACAGAACTATTCTCAGATACAAACCATAATAATATTGAGCCAAAAAAAATACCTACAAGAACACCTGGCATAGTATATATAAATACTATTTTATTTTTTAAATACGACAAGTATTATTTTGTAAAACCAATAACAATTTAATGTCATAAATGTTATCATTGTAAGATAAACATATATTTCACTGCTTATACTATTATGTATAATCATATCCTGATAAAAATCTGGATTTAATCCCAATTGATAAATAAATTCATAACACCGATATTTAAAAAAACAACCAATAAATAATGCATTGCTTATATGTAGAGAATATGAAATACATTTATTATTAGATATCTTCTTTTGTTCTTTTAAGAAATAACTGGTACATATAAAAATACTACTCATTTCAACCTTTAAAAATGTAACATTAACATGATATACTTGTTGCAATGGGATAAAGTACAATTTTGGATAAACAACAAAAAACATTGATGTTACGTGATGAATAATTGTATCCATTTTGTAAAATGGTAAATAAAATGTTTCAATAAGTAAATAAAAGAACATTATATTGTTTATATCTTCAAGATTGGTTACATGATAAATATTATAAATAGTATAGAATGAAATTAATAATAATCCAGCATATTGGTATTTTTCTATTTGTTTATATTGTAGTGGATTTACTAAAAAATAATTTACTAACATAATGTTACATTGGTAAGCTTTTTATATATTTTATATTTAATCTCAGTGTTAATTGTATTAGTATAAAATTGAGTTTATAATCAATACATATGTTACTATAAATATAACATTTAATATGGATAAAATTATTAAAGATATTGAAATAAAAGTTCGGTATTACGAATTATTTACAAAAATTAAATACGCAGGTATGGGTAGCCATTACAAAAATCTTAAAGAATTTATACAAAATAAGATTAAACAATATCCAGATATAACTCTTAATAATTTTGAATTTGAATTATTTCAAAAAATTAGTGACATATACATTGAGATGAATGATATACCAGATATGGTTGGTTTTGAAGGTCAATGTGAATGCGATTATTAAATTTATGAAAAATTGATATTTATAATAATTAATATAACTAATTATAATATTAACAAACATGGATTATGAATTTTGGTGTGACGAGGAACGACTAGGACGTAATAGAAATCCAGAAGATAAAAAATACATTGATAATTACACAAAAAAAAATACAGAAAAATATATTCAACACCGAGTACTTGCTGATATTAGTACTATTATTGGTTTGTTTGCTGCATTATACGTATCTATATTCTCCAAATAAAAAAAGTGGTTATTACTTACATTTTTTAAATCTCTTATAACTATACTACTACTATACTACTACTATACTACTACTATACTACTACTACTCTCTACTTTTTTGGCGGTTGCCACCCCTTAACTCTTACGCCATACTGGATCCGGCAAACAGGACATTTCATACCTCCAACACGCTGCATATGATTTATTATACAATCACCACATAGAGTGTGACCGCACCTTAATATCATTTTGTTAGTATTACCTAAATCATCAAAACAAATAGGACATTCGCTTGACTCGAATGCGTCTTCATTACAACCTAACTCTCCCTGTTTTTTCTTACAGTCGATTAGGTCTTTGTTGATTAACTCTTGAATTGGATTTACAGAACGATAATGAACGTAGTTGTTTGCTCGTCGTGGTGGTGGATTTGGAGGTGATCTTGGTTCGGGCAACCCTCGGGTTAATCTTTCAGGTAGTTGTCCGGTTGGTTGTCTATCTGGAATAGAGATAGTTGCTGCTACATTCATAGAATGTAATCTTGCTGCAATATACTGTTCCTCAGCTCGTTGTTCTGCACGACTTTGTCTTGTTGTTCGTGTCATTGCTCTCGCTGCCTCTCTTTCTCTTTGCTGTCTTGCCTCTGCTTCTTGAACGATTCTTTCCGTAAATATTCGTTCTTCCTCATCCCGACGATACTTTCTTAGAAGTTTTTTTGTCTGAATAACTTGGAATTTATATAGAAGCTTGATTTCTCTTACTCTTTCCCTTCTTTTCTTTAATGCCTCTTTCTCTGCATCTCTCTCTGCAATCTTAGCTTGCTTAGCTGCCTCTCTCTCTGCAATCTTAGCTTGCTTAGCTGCCTCTCTCTCTGCAATCTTAGCTTGCTTAGTTGCCTCTCTCTCTGCAATCTTAGCTTGCTTAGCTGCCTCTCTCTCTGCAATCTTAGCTTGCTTAGCTGCCTCTCTCTCTGCAATCTTAGCTTGCTTAGCTGCCTCTCTCTCTGCAATCTTAGCTTGCTTAGTTGCCTCTCTCTCTGCAATCTTAGCTTGCTTAGTTGCCTCTCTCTCTGCAATCTTAGCTTGCTTAGCTGCCTCTCTCTCTGCAATCTTAGCTTGCTTAGCTGCCTCTCTTTTAGAAATATTCATTTCTTTAACGCTTTTAAAATCTTCTTCCACGAAATCGTGGAAAACACTTGGAAAACTTTGAGTGATTGATGCCATTGTAAATGGTTAATAGGTTGCATCCTAGTAAAGATCATATTTCCGCTCAATTTTCTACACGAAAAGCATCAAAAACAGTGTATTTCAGTACAAACTTTATAACAAGAACAAACTTTTACAAAAACCCCTCAAATTGAGTGTTTTTTATAATAAACTTAAGAATATAGTAAGGTCAAGGTTCTCCAACACTTGAAAAATATTTCCAAAAAAAATATAAAATATTACATATCACCTTTGTTGAGCTTAACTGTGGGATATACTTTTTTGAATATTTTCTTGTTGCGTCTATCAACATTATTTTCATCTTGATCTTCATCCAACAAAGTCATCTTGACTTTTTGACAGAAATTCCAATCTTTTGAGTCTATTTCATTGGCTCTTGGGTTCTCCAAAACATATTCATTATCTGCAATACTGTAATGTTTTCTTTGAATAATATCTATTGTTTTATTCATAATTTTATTGTCACTCTTTTTCCATTGTTCTTCGTTTTTAATGTAAATAGTTTCTCGCTTTAAATCAGTGCAATGTAAAGGTCTTGTTGTAATATCTAACTTCTCCAAAGCCTTTATTAATACATTAGTTATGCTATCTACATATCCATCTCTACCAACTGCTACCAAATCTTTTGTAGTTAATTCAATTGAATTAACAAAATCTTGCATGTTAATAGCATCCTTACATTTTTCATTTAAAAACATTTGAACGTTGTATGTATTATTACAATTGCTATTATTGCTATTATTTACAACTGTTGGACCTAGCTGTTGTATCTTTTGCATAAGTTCTCCATTTTGCTCTATAAGTGCAATCATTAATTGATTATTAGTAGGTTCTCCCTTTTGTTCTATAAGTTGTCCATTATTTAGTGTGTCTTTTTCTTGTGAAATTTTTTGGCATTTTTTTTTATGCCTTGATAATCCAGAGGCAAAATTATATTCTTTTCCACAATCACATACAAATGCTTTGGGGTTTTTTGGGGTTTTATTGTTACCATTTGTTATCATTTTATGTTTTGCAGTCAATAAATGTCTATTATAATCTTTTTTATTGCTGCATTTAAATTTGCAACTTTCGCAAAAAAATATTTTGGGGTTTTTTGGGGTTTTTTTTGTTATCATTATTATCCTATATAATGATAACAAAAAAACCCCTAAATTACTTTTCTGTAAAATAATAAAAAAGGTCAGTAAGGTAAAAAAAATCAAAAAAATGAAAATAGCAGCATAATGGAGTGAATAGTGATTTTAATGATTTTTAGTGTTAAAAAAAAATATTATAGACATCGATCATAAAAATGGACATACTTTTGTATGTCCAATTTTGAAAACCTAAATAAAGAATTTAATATTTTTGTAAATATAGTAAATAAGATAGTCTGTTGGGTTCTCCAAAACATATTCATAATGTTACAATAATTGATAATATTTTTGTAAATATAAACCAGTTGTTATTTTACACCAAAATTATAATAAAGATACATACCTATAAAAACTGATATAAAGCACCACCAAGAACCCATTGCACCATTTATAAAATATTTAATAAGTAATATAACAGCAATGGATAATGCAATCATATCCCATCGTGGATATAGAATTAAGATAGCAAATAAAAATAGTTCCCATAATTTTATTTCATTATCGCCCCATACAGGTGATGAAAAATAATTATTACATAAAGGTTTAGAATATCCATTAAATTTGTAAAATATTATATACGAATAAAGAGCAAGTAAAACTATATGATGTAGTTTTTGAAATTTACATATAAAATATATATTATATATTACTTGCATTGATAGAATAATAGGAATAATAATAGAGGTTAGAATATAATTTAATAAATCTGTTTTCATTTCAGTAAACCATAATATGGCATCTACAAATTGCATAGATGTAAATATCAAAAAAGCGATAACATATTGTCTTTCTTTTTCGGTTAAATTACGTTGTAATAAAACATATCCTAATGTATAAGCAGCTATTCCAGTTCCTAATGAAACTTGAAAATTATAACACATATATAATAATGATTATAAAATAAAAATATAAACATAATGCAAGTAATAATAAATGGATTTAATAAAGTATGGTAGTGCAGGAGTGTCATCATTATTGTTTACAGGAATGGCTTATGCATATAGAGTTCCGTGTGAAGTGCAATGGCGAATGGGTATATTAACGATATGTAGTAGTACATATCACATACATCAAGAAGTATTAAAAGATAGTAAAAGAACAAAATGGTTAGAAAGATGGTTAGAATGCTTGGATGGATTGGCAATAATATTATTATCAGGAAATTTTTATATGAGGAGTGATACAGTATGTAATTTAATGAGGATGTATGTGCCAATGAAGATGGTATCAAATGTGGAAATAATAAAAAGATTTAGTTATTTTAGTGGTATATTAATGGGTATAAAAGACAACCCAAAATTAATTTTACCTTGGATGATGGGATTGGGAGGTTTAATGAATTATTTAAAAAAAATGGAGTGGAATAATGAATCAAGAGCAATGTGGCATGTAGGAAATAGTATATTAATAGGAATGGCATATGGTTTAGAATAAATTTATAAAAGTGGTTCAGTTCTGCAGAAAGGGCAAGGTTTGTCGAAAACTCTAGTATAACAACTAGTACACATAGAATGTCCGCAATGATTATCAATATTAAGACGATTATCTTCATAACAAATATCACAAGTTTGAATATGGTTAAGTTTTTGAAAGAGTGAAATTTTATTCTTGTAGATAGAAACAAATTTATTAGAATTCAAATGATTAATAAGATTATGAACGAAAGTAGAATGAGGTTTATGAAAATCGTTAAGCTTGTTATAAACCATAAGAACATTATTATCAGTGAAGAATTTTTTGAAATGAATATTTTTAATATGACAACTACAGAAAGATTGGTGACGATTGCAAACGCGTTTATCGTCAGTAAGGAAATTAAGAAGGTGTTTAGCAAATAAGTTAATATAATTTTGTTGGTAATAGTAGATGATAAGGTAATACCAAGACTGTATGTCGCCGTTTTCGAAAGCCATTTCAAAGAATTTGAATGCATTAGTAAAATCCTTTTGTTTGTAATATAAGTCGGCAAGATTATACATAGCGAGTTCATCATTGAGGTAATGAATGGCCCTATTATAATAATAGATGGCTTTATGAAAATCATTAAATCTTTGTTCGTATATGATAGCAATATTAACAGTGTTAAGATAAGGATCGATTAATAAAGCAGTATTATAAAGTGAAATAGCTTCTGTAGGGTTATTTTTTTCAATAGTATCAGCTTGTTTATAAATAATATGATTAAGAAGATTAAGTCCAATATAGTCGTGAATGGGGTCATTGGAAGTATTTTGTAGTAATTTATGGTGGTTAGAGTCCTGTGATAAAATGGAAAAATTATCATCAGAGTCATAAAATTCGCTAGAAATAGAGTCGTGTTCTAAAATTTGTTCTGGTTCATCAAAAATGCGATCGATGTTAATACTTTGGAAATCATTATTATCGAATGATTGAATTCTTTCAATACCATTAAGAGTGTCATAATGAATAGATCGTGACATCATAGTAGGAATAACATTATGAGTAATAGGAGTGTTATAACGAATAGTTTGTGAAATAATATTAGGAATAACAGTATGAGTAATAGGAGGTGGAGTAACACTAGTAGTACTAGTAGTACTAGTAGTATATGTATTAGGAGTAGGTGTATTATTATGTCTGATAGTTCTAACCATATTTGATGTAAATGAATTTAAATGAAAATGAGTAAAATATCTAAAAAAGAATCAATTTTTTAGAAAGCAGCATAATAAGTAATGTTTAATACAATAAGCGCATTGATATGTGAAAGAATAATTGGAAACTTTAATAATAAATGTAGGTTTATAAGTTTTTCTGCTTTGTATTTCTAAATTATGTAGATTAACATATTCAAGATAAAGTCCAGTTTTTCTACGTGAATTATAATAAGGTTTATTAGTATATTGATAATCAATATAATTATCAAGATCATCGTGGTTATAAATATTCATAAAATCATTGTAGTATAAATAATGATTTTATAAAAAAGCCACCTGTGAGATTCGAACTCACGACCACTACCTTACAAGGGTAGCGCTCTACCCCTGAGCTAAGGCGGCAGAATCTCAGTAAAATGAGATATATATAAATAAAGAAAGTCTTCAAATAGTTTTACTGATAAATAATTTATTTGTAAAAATAATAAGTAATAAAAGTAGTAATATAAAAAAGAATACCTCCCCAGATAGTATCAATAATGGCTGGAAAGTATTGATAATTACTAAAAATAGCAAGATTAGTAAAATCAAAAACTCCATAAACAGAAGCTCCAAGTAAGAAAGCGTGTAAAGGAGAAAGGCGTGGTTGTAAAATAAAAAAGTAAAGAATAAAAAAGATAAAAATATAAGCAATAACAGATGGAAAAATAGAGAGAACCATATTTTGTTTTTGTATATTTCGAACCATGGGTCCAAAAAGACTATTGCCGAAAGATTTTAAATATAAAAAGTCAAAAAAGAGCAAAAGGGATGCTGGAATAAGTAAACGAATCATAGTAAACTTTTAAATTATTATGAGAAATTATTAGAATTGCCAATATAATTAAAAATGTCAAGGTGTTGAAGTTCATTGTAAATATGCGAAGGTAAATTGGAAATAAATCGTTGAATAAGATCATTATCAATATTACTTTCAGTAGCAAGTGAATGTAATGTTTCATAAGCGTCAGTATATTGATGTTTGCGTAGAATGGTTTGAATAGGTTCAGTTAAAACATCTGGATTGTTAATAAGTTGTGATTTAATGACTTTATCATTAATAGAAATTTTGGAAAGTGCAGTAATAGTGGATGAATACGCGATAAGACAATAAGAAAAAAGTGATCCAATATTGCGTAGAATAGTGGAGTCAGTAAGGTCGCGTTGTAATCTAGAAACAGGTAATTTTCTAGTAATGGCTTCAATAAAGGCATTCGCGATACAAATATTGCCTTCACTATTTTCAAAATGAATAGGATTAATTTTTTGTGGCATAGTAGAAGAGCCAATTTGTTTAGGGTCGGTGTGTAGTTTAAAATAGCCTTTAGAAATGTATAACCATGAGTCAATATTAAGATCATTAACAATATTGTTAATAGTTTTAAAAAAGTTAAAAAGATTAGAAATATTGTCATAGTTACTGATCTGTGTAGTGTATTTTTCTCTATAAAGACCGATAGAGTGAATAAAATCATCAGCGTGTTTGTCCCAGTTGTGATGAGGGAATGCAAAATAATGTGCGTTAAGATTACCAACTGCGCCTCCAAATTTGGTAGTAAATTTAAATTGATTACAATATTGTAATTGTTGTTTTAATCTATAATAGAAAACGTATAGTTCTTTGCCCATAGTGGTAGGAACAGCAGGTTGTCCGTGAGTGAAAGCTAACATAACATCATTTTTCATAGAAGATGCGTGTATTCGTATAGAGTTGGCTAAATTTTGTAATGTGGGTATGATAACAGATTTAATAGCGTCTTGAATGGCAAGAATATTAGCGCTGGTGTTAATATCTTGTGATGTAAGTGCAAAATGAATAAATGAAGAATATTGTTCTAAGTTGATAGTTTTAAATTTATCTTGGATAAAATATTCAAGGGCTTTAATATCGTGTTTGGTAGTATTTTCATATTTTTTAATTGAATGAAAATCTTGAGTACTAAAATCGTTCCAAATATTAAGAATAGATTTGCGTGTAACAGTGTTATCAATAGGTTTAAGTTGTGGAATAATATCAATAAGAAATAAAAAATATTTGATTTCAATAAAGAGTCTATATTTAAAAAAGCTGAATTCAGAGAAGAAATCTTGTAAAGGGAGAGTAATATTAGCATATCTGCCATCAATAGGAGAAATAGCGTTCATAGTTAATAATATAGATAATAATGAAATATTTATGTAATTAAAAAAAAAGATAAAGTGTAATAGTTATAAATAACATATAATGGATAGTGAAGAAAATCGAAAAGAATATACAAAAGATAGTATAGTAAATAGTGTAATAAGTGAATTTGTAAAACGTTCAAATGTGGGATTAGAAAAGTATGGAACAACATTAGATCGAGAAGATTTAAAATTGAATGATTGGATCCAACACGCACAGGAGGAATTAATGGATGGAATATTATATTTGGAAAAGTTAAAAAAAATAAGTAAAGAGAAAAAATAAGTAAAAAAAAGTAAAAAATAAAGATAAATTAATTCTTCAACGGTTTAAAAATAATGAAAAATACAAAAAGCAATAGTGCTAGTAATAATAATAGAAATAATGGAAACATACATCATAGGTGAATGAATACAATAATAAAATGGTGTATTATTATTATCATCAGTTAAATAGAAATAATCGTGTATAGAACTAGTAAATGAAGAGGAGATAGATTGTTCTGGTGAATAATATTTATTATAGTCTTCATTAATAGTGATGTTATTGTTATGGTTAGCAATAAGATCGTCAGTAGTTTTCCAAGTATTATTATCATCATTATCATCATTATTCTCATTAATGTCATTGTTCTCATTTAGGTTATGTGTATTTAAAGGATTAACAACAACAGTATTTCTGTTAGTAACATCAGTATAAATATCAGTATTAATATGAGTATTAGTATTCATTATATATATAATAAATACATATTTAAACTGTTAAATAAAGAATAAGTTAAAAATGAAAGTTATAAATTATCCAAATAATATATAAAATGTCAAATTATTTGAAAGACCAAATAATAACATATATGGGAAATAAGAGAAAATTAATAGATATAATAGAAAAAGAATTAGAAGAAATAAAAAAAAAAGAAAATAAAGAAAAATTAAAAATAGGAGATGGTTTTGCAGGTTCTGGAATAGTGAGTCGTTTATTTAAAAAAGGAGAGAAGGAGTTATATACAAATGATTTGGCAGGGTATAGTAAAACATTAAATGAGTGTTATTTATCAAGTATAAATAAAAGAGAATTAAATAAGGTAAAAAAATATATAGATGAGGCTAACAAAAAAGCGGATGAGGGTGTAATAGATATGAGTGAAAGATGGATATCAAGACATTGGTCGCCAAAGGATGAAGAAATAAAAGAGAATGAGCGAGTATATTATACAAATAAAAACGGAAAGAGAATAGATATAATGAGAAATTACATAGAAACAATTCCTGAAAAGTATCGTTCCTTTTTGTTGGGTCCTTTATTAGTAGAGAGTTCAATCCATAATAATACGAATGGCCAATTTGGAGCATATTATAAAGATAAAGATGGAAAGAAGGGTGAATATGGTGGAAAAACAAAGACAGATCTAAAAAGAATAACGCAGGAAATAAGGATCCCATATCCGGTGTTGGATGACGGAAAATGCAAAGTAAAAATAAGTCAAATGGATGTGAATGAATGGGCGAAAGGATTAGTAGATATGGATGTAGTATATTACGATCCTCCTTATAATAAGCATCCGTATAATATCTATTATTTTCTGTTAGATGTAATAAATAATTGGAATAAAGAAGAAGAGGTGCCAGAAACAAATCGAGGTCAATCTGCAAACCGAGAGAAGTCATTATATAATAGTACTGTATATGCAAAGAAAGCGCTAGAAGAATTAATAAATAGCACAGATTCAAAATACATAATATTGTCTTATAATGATGGTGGAATAGTTCCAATAAAAGAAATGGATGAATTATTAAATAAAGATGGAAAAGAAGTAAAGAAGATAGGAATAGACCATAAAACATATAATCGTTTAAAAGGTCTAAGTAATTACAAAAGAACAGGTGAATATAAAGGAGTAAAAGAATATTTGTATGTGATAAAAAAGATGTAAAATATAAATATTTAGAATGTAAAAATTATAGTGCTAAATTAGCTAATTCGTCAGCACGTTGATTAAAGTGTCTATAAACGTGTATAAAAGAAACAGAATCAAAATATGATAATATAGATCTAGCTTGATTGTATAATTTAAGAATATGTGGTGCAGTAACATTAAATTTGCCATTCATTTGTTGAATAACAAGATTGCTATCGCCTTTAATAGTAAGTTTTTTAATACCTAATTGTTTAGCGTGCTCGATGCCAATAATCATGCCGGTGTATTCAGCAACATTGTTAGTGGATTTTTTGCCAACAAAAAGGGATCTTTTCCAAATTTCAATATCATTATTGTAGATAACAGCTCCAGCGCCAGATGGTCCTGGATTTTTCTTAGAACACCCGTCAAAATATAAAACAAAGTTGTCGTTTAAATTTTGTTTCTGTATTTTATTAGTTTTATTAGAAAGAATAGGTGCAACAGTATTAAGTTTATTATTTTTGAAAAATGAAGTAATATTAGTTTGCATAGTATGTATGTATGTATGTATGTATGTATGTATGTATAAATAATAATAATAAAATTAAAAAGAATCAATTTT
>Ga0222718_10003539_pt1 | contig 13362 bp, 15 predicted proteins | sample C33_27DmetaG_FD_165045 | JGI IMG/M metagenome (GOLD analysis project Ga0222718, IMG submission 165045) | Estuarine water microbial communities from San Francisco Bay, California, United States - C33_27D | ecosystem: Environmental > Aquatic > Marine > Unclassified | place: USA: California... | reverse complement strand
GCATCGTCGGTCTCGACTTGGGCGCTGATGACTATCTGGTCAAACCGTTCTCACCGGGAGAACTCGCGGCGCGTGCCCGATCGTTGCTTCGGCGCGTGACCGACTACGCCGGAGCCGCTGCAGCCCGTTTGTACCGAATGGCAGCGGGGTCGAGGTCGACGTCGAGTCGCGAAGCGTCTGGGTTGACGGAACGCCCGTGGAACTGGCCGCAAAGGAGTTCGATCTGCTTAGCTACTTCTGCGACCACCCGCGGCGAGCGTGTTCACGCGAGGAACTGCTCAATGCCATTTGGGCCAGTCAAGCTGGATGGCAGACCCCGGCCACGGTGACCGAGCACGTCTACCGGCTTCGTCAAAAGATCGAGGACGACCCAACGCGTCCCAAGCGACTCTGCACCGTTCGAGCCGTGGGCTATCGGTGGGAGGGGTGACGATGCTCTCTGGCCACGAAGCGGCCGCAGTGCTCGACCGCCAGGCGATCGTCATGGAGCAACTGGTTTCCGATGCGCCGCTCGTCAGCGTGCTCGACAGCATCGTGATCGCACTCGAAGAGCTCATTGCGGCGAGCAGGTGCTCGGTGCTGTTGCTTGATGATGACGGCGTGCTGCGTCACGGCTCCGCACCGAACCTTCCGGCTGCGTATTCCGAGGCGATCGACGGTCTCGTCCCTGGGCCACTCGCTGGCTCGTGCGGGACCGCCGTCCATCTGGGCGAACCGGTTGTGGTTGGTGATGTGATGGTTGACCGGCGATGGGATGACTTCCGGTCGCTCGCTCGAACTCACGACATCAGCGCCTGTTGGTCGAGCCCGATCCGAGCCCGTGCACGCGTGGTCGGCACGTTTGCCGTCTACAGCCGAGTGCGACATGAGCCCGATGAGCGAGAGCGCGAGCTGGTCCGCCGTTTCACCCATCTCGCTTCGATCGCCATCGATCATGAGCGGGCTGCGCGTGAGCGCACGGCCCGCTATCACGCCGAGATGGCTCGAGAATCAGCCGAGCGGGCGAATCACGCCAAGTCCCAGTTCGTCACTGCGCTCAGTCACGAGTTACGGCCACCGTTGCAGTCGATCACTGGCTTCGCCGAGAGTTTGTCGACGCTCGAACTGTCGCCGCACCAGCGTCACAAAGCCCTCCAGGGGATCACCCGGGCGTCGACCCATATCCTCTCCATCGTTGACGATGTGCTCGACCTCGCCCGAGTCGAGGCTGGCGCCATGCCGATTCAACTCGAGGTCATCGATGCACGCGAAGTGGTTGCCGGCGCTTGTGATCTGCTTCAGCCGCTCGCAGAGGAGCGCGGTATCGACCTTGTACAGAGCGGTCCGCCGTTGCCTGCGTTGGTCGATCGCCGACGCCTTCGCCAGATCATTCTCAACCTGGTCTCCAACGCCCTGCGGTTTTCGGGTCCAACGACTTCGATTCGGATCTCTACCGCGACCCATGGTGCCGAGGCCCTCGTCACGGTTGAAGATGAAGGACCCGGTATCTCATCAGAGTTGCTCGACCGTCTCTTCGTGCCGTTCGATCGTCTTGGCGCAGACGCAGGTCGTGAAGGTGGTGCAGGCCTGGGCCTGGTGCTCGCGCGCCGCCTTGCCGATGCGATGGGTGGTTCGTTGACGCTCAAGAGCGCTGTGGGAATCGGCACCACGGCGACCGTGTCGCTCACCCGAGCCCTCGAGGACGAGTTGGCAGACGCGGTCGAGGTGACCGAGTGACATCGAGTGCACGAAGGGCAACAGTCCCGCCGGCCGGTACGTCAGCGCACGCACCTCGTGGTTGTGACTGCTGCGGAACGCGGTCAGCTTCTCGGGATAAACCTCAGGTCTCGCCCAACGGGAGCGAGCGGCCGAGCACAAGGTCGGCGGCCACGGCGCCCCAGCTGTCAGAACCCTTTGCCCCCTGACCGTTGCCGGCGACCGCGACGATCAGTCCCGGTTCGACCTCCTCGATCAATGGGAAGCGATCGGGTGTGTAACTGACGATGCACGGTTTGGTCCGTAACGACAGGAAGTCGACGTCGGGCCAGAGCGACGCAAGTGCCGGCTGGAGGAGTGGCAGGTAGTCGGGGTCGGTATCGGACCGAAACCATTGCTGGATCTCGTTGAGGGTGGTGGGCCAGGTGTCGAGCGTCGTGTTGGCACCGAGCTTGATGCAATGCCGCCCGTCGGGAAATTGCAGCGGTGGCGTCATGTAGATGTCGTCGATCCCGTCCGGATCGATCTGATGCAGAACGGTCGGATACCCGCCGAGCTCGTTGGCGTCGGCCTCCGAGACCTCGCCGAGGATGACGATCTCGGTCTTGACCGTGATGTCGGCCTGCACCGGCAGAACGTCGAACGCGTTGACGAACGCGCCGGTGGCAACCACGACCTTTTCGACGTCATAGGTCGAGCCTGCGAATGTCTCGATCCGGTACCCGCCGCCGACTCGGGGTTTCAGGACGGTTGTGACGTCGTCGACGAGACACCCCCCGGAGCGTTCGGTGAGGATTTCTTGAGCGGTGATGAGACGCTTCGGACGGATGTAACCGGCGGGCGCCGGATCGAGTGCCACTTCGTGGGTTGTGGGGAACTCGAGTTGCGGCCACCACTGTTTCCAGCCGGCTGTGCCGGGCGGCCAGTAGTTCTCGGGTTTTCCGTGGTCGCGCAGAAATGCCATCGACACGCCGTGCTTGCCGTCAATTTCGGGTCGAGAGGCGAACAGTGCACCGACAGGCCAGTAGAACTCGACTCCGCTTCGTTCCTCGATCGAGCGGTATCCCTCCACTGCCCGCGCAGTGAACGGAGCCCATCGTTCGTCCCGGTCGAGGCGCCGGGTCAGCCGGGCCTCGTCGTCGTGGCTCGAGTAGATGCCGGCATGGCCGCCGGAGGCCGTGGGCCCGATCGCAACGACCGAACAGCCGGCCTCGGCCAGGTGACGAGCCGCTGCCGATCCGAACAGACCGCGTCCGATCACACCGACGTCGAAGGTGTCTGAGCTGTGCACCTGCTCAGGTTCTCCGATCCGGCGAGCTGATGCCAACCATCAGGTGTCGAAAACGGCCCGAAGGGAGGCAGCGCTAAGCCCCGCCACCCCGCCAGAGAAGACCGGCGGGGCAAGCGCGTCGATCATGCAGGTGGCGCCATCGGCCATGGCCGCCAACGCCTTGGCCTTGTCGGCCACGAGGTGTGGCCGTAACGAGACCGTCAGCGATCCCACCGCCGGCAGCCGGACCATCGGACGTACCGGCCTCGGTCGGGCGAGTCGACGTCGCAGAGCGCACCGGTGAGGTCGCCGAAACGGGCCCCTGGGATGTGGGCCTGCTCGAAGTTCCACCGCCCGCTCTCGGACTCGTACCCGTTTGTGCCCATCGTGAGGTACGCGGTCGCATCGAGGACGGCCAGGTCGTCGGCTCCGAGTTCGTCGGCCAGCCACGCACTCGTCATCAAGAGATCCATCACCCAGCAGCAGGTCGAGAGGTTGTGGTGTTCGCAGGTAGGGACTCCGGCCCTGCGCTTTCTCGGGCCGGGTGCGGGACCTAGGGTCCGCCCATGAACCGACGCAGCAGGTGGACCGTGAACCTCGTCGGCCAGCACGGGCAGGTTTGGTGATGCGGCTTTCGTCTCCCCGAATCCCGGCACTGGCCGACGACGAACTCGACGATGAGCAGCGTGGGACACTCGATTCGTATCGCGACGGCGACCATGGTGTGTTCAACATCTTTCGGACGCTCGTTCACGCCCCCCGCCCGCTTCGTCGTTTCGGATTCTGGGCTGGGTACATCCTCGGTCGCCACAACTCGCTGCCACCTCGAGAACGCGAGCTGGTGATTCTCCGAGTCGGCTACCTATGCAAGGCAGGGTACGAGTGGGCCCAACACGTCGTGATCGGACGCGACGCAGGTCTGAGCGACGACGAGATCCAGCGGATCAAAGCAGGCGCCGATGTCGAGGGGTGGTCGTCCAGCGACGCTGCCTTGCTGCGCGCCGCCGACGAGCTCGTCGGCGATCACTTCATTAGCGATGCCACCTGGGTGGCTCTCGCTCACGATGCCGGTCTCAGCGACCGTCAACGGATGGATGTGGTCTTTACGGCCGGCCAGTACACGCAGGTATCGATGATGCTCAACACCTTCGGGGTGCAGCTCGATGACTTCCTCGTCGCCGATCCTGACCTCGCGCCGTGAAGGTGATCCGGTGGCGAGCGCGACTGAAATCATCAGGGACTTACGTTGTCGCCTCAGCCCCATCGTGAGCGATGATCGACCGCTTACTCGCGATCTGCCAACGTTGATGCCGGGGAGGTACCGATGATCGAAGCACGACCAGGCCCACTCAGCGGGTTCCGAGTTCTCGAACTGACCACCACTGTGTCGGGGCCAATGTGCGGGATGACCCTTGCCGATCAGGGGGCTGAGGTCATCAAGGTCGAGCCGCCGTTCACCGGCGACACCGCCCGTTACCTGGGTCCGGAGCGCGGTGGTTTCACGTCACTGTTCGCCACGCTCAACCGCAATAAGAAGTCCGTCGCCCTCGACCTGAAGGACGCGGGACAGCGGGCGATCTTTTTGAAACTCGTCGAATCGGCCGACGTCGTTGTTGAGAACTACCGGCCGGGCGTCCTCGATCGACTCGGACTCGGGTACGAGATGCTGTCGAAGGTCAACCCTGGGTTGGTGTACGCCTCGATCACCGGTTACTCGCACGGGCCGTACGAGAACCGGCGGGTCTACGATCCGCTGATTCAGGCGACGAGCGGAACCGCATGGGCGCAGGGCGAGGGCGATCCCCAGAACATCAAGACGATTATCTTCGACAAGGTCACTGCGCTCACGACCGCCCAAGGAATCACCGCTGCACTGCTCGAACGAGAGCGCACCGGTGAGGGCCAGTACCTGCCGGTGACCATGCTTGAGTCCGCGCTCAGCTATCAGTGGAACGACGTGTTTTGGTCGCGTGCCTGGATCGGGAACGACGTTGCCGAGGCGCCCGGCGAATTGGCCGAGTGGTTTCCGATGTTTCATGCCAAGGACGGGCCCGTGATGATGATCCTGCTCAAAGACGAGCTGATTGAGTTGCTGTCGGTCTGGCGCGGCTCGGAGCTCCACCTCGATCCGCGATTCTCCACGATTCGGGCGCGCTACGAGAACCGGGACGCGTTCGTTGCGGCGGTCAACGAATTGATTGCCGACGTTGAGGTCGACGAGGTTTGTGAGACTCTCGACGCGTTCGGCATCCCCGTCGCTCGGGTCAACACGCTCGACGAGGTCATGCACGACCCACAGGTGAAACATCTCGGTTCGGTCATCGAGACCGAGCACCCGGCCGGCGGGCCGATCCGGCTGGCCCGACCTCCGGTGCCGTTCCACGGGTATCGGGAGACGGCTGAGACGTTTCCGCGCAACCACGCGCCGACCGTGGGGCAAGACAGTGCGGAGGTCCTGGCCGCTCTCGGGATCGACTCGGCGACCATCGACGAGCTCCGGGCGCGCGACGAGGCCAACGGTGAACTTCTCAAGGCGATGCTCGAAGCGGCGAAGGCAGAAGGCTGAGTGCTGCTTGTTCGAGATCGGTAGGGTCGGCCGATGCAGGCCCCGTTCAGACTTCTCCAGACGTTGCGGGGGACGGTCGAACCCGGTCTTTTGCTCGCCACCGGTGTGGCGACTTCGACGTTTGTGGCCACGCCGCTGATTCTCCCGGCCGTTGCTGTCCGCTTCGAGATCGGGACGGGTATGGCCGGGTTGTTCTCGGCTGCCCAACTCGGGCTGTTTGTCGTGGGGTCGTGGGGAGCTCCCCGACTCGTCGAGCCGAGTCGCCGCGTGTTCGTGGCATCCCTTGTGATGCTCGCCGCTGCAAGTGGCATCTCCATCATCGCGCCAGCGTTCTCGGTGTTCGTCGCCTCTCGGGCGCTCGCTGGCCTCGCACTTGGGGTGCTCACCTGGCTGGCGTATTCGCAGGTGTTCGGAGACACTGAACGGACTGGTGACATTGCAGTCATCGGTCCGCTGACTGGCGTGCTCGCAGCACCGCTCATCGGTCTTGCGCTGCGGGCTGGCGACGACCGCACCGTGTTCTCGGTACTCGCCGCGCTTGCGCTCGTGCCACTCGTATCGATTCCGAACTTCTCGGTTTCTGGTACCGCCTCGAAAGGCCGCAACAAGGCGGTACCGCAGGCACTCGTGCTGATCGTCGCGCTTGCGCTGGTGACGTTCGGCGGCGCTGGCGTCTTCGTGTTTCTTGGGGCTGCGGCGGTCGAGCAGTATGGGATGGACCCCTTCGTCGTCTCGCTCGTCTTTTCGGCCAATGCTGCAGCGGGAATCCCGTCGGCTCGCTGGCGAGGGGCTCGCCGGTACTCCGGTGCCTGGTTCGTTCTGCCGGCGTTGTTCGCAGCTGTGCTTGGGTTCGCTGATCAACAGCCTCTGTACTGGGTACTTGTCACGACCTGGGGTTTTTGCTTCTGGATGGCAATCCCGGGGATCTACAACCTCCTCGCCGAACGTTCGCGTTTCCCGGCTGACCGTGCTGGTGATGCGCAGGCAGCGATGGCGGCGGGACGGGCCTTTGCGCCGCTGGCAGGTGGAATCGTGGTCGGGACCGGAGGTTTCGAGGCGCTTGGCCTCGCCGGGGCTGCGGTGATGCTCGTCGGTGCAGCAGTGATGCTGGCCGTTGAACGGTCCGACACCGGCAAGTTCGATCACAATGGGTCGCTATGAGTGATGCGGCCGGTCACGACCACTACGACGATGTGTCGATCGCGTTCCTTGCTCACCTGTGGGGTGAGGGGTTCATGTCGCCGGGCGGCCCCGACGAGGTGAGCCGAGTCATCGGCGATCTCGACCTCACGGGCAAACGGGTGCTCGACATCGGATGCGGGGCAGGAGGACCGACCCTCACCCTCGTGAGGCGGCACGACGCCGGCTCGGTCATCGGGATCGATGTGGAGGAACCGGGTCGCGCTGCGGCCCAGGCGCTCGTTGACCACCATTGCCTCGGTCACCGAGTCGAGATCCGGCTCGTCGATCCTGGACCCTTTCCGTTCGACGACGCCGAATTCGACGTCGTCTTCTCGAAGGACTCGATCATCCACATCACCGACAAGGACGTCCTCGCCGCTGAGGCATTTCGGGTGTTGCGTCCCGGGGGCTGGTTCGTCGCCTCGGATTGGCTCATCTCGCATGACGGTGAGCCGTCACCGGAAATGGCTGACTATCTGCGCAAGGAAGACCTCAACTTCGGCATGGCGTCACCGGCGGCCTATTGCGCTGCCTTGAAGGGGGCCGGGTTCGTTGACGTCGAGCTCGTCAACCGGAATCCGTGGTATGCCGAGATCGCACGAGATGAGCTCGAACGGCTCAGCGGCCCCGAACGAGCAACGTTTGAGGAGTTGGCCACCGCCGAGGAGATCGCCAACCAGATCGAGACTTGGACGGCGATGTTGCTCGTGCTCGAGACCGGCGAGCACTGCCCGCATCATTTCCGGGCGCGCAAGCCCGGCTGACAAACCCGCACGCCCTCCAGAGCGGCCGATGACGGGTCAGCCCACCGAGGATCGTCGCAGCTCGGCCGCAATCTCGTAGGGGCGGATGAGAAAGGTGCGGTCATCGCCTTCAGGTTTCCAGGTCGAACGGCTTGGACGGTGAACCGTCAGTTGCGGGGGGCGATCGGCAGGATCTGCACCTTCGCAGGTTCGGCGGCCATCTCGCCAAGCGCCCGCGCGAACTCGATTGACTCGGGTACAGCAAAGTGGGTGTCGAGCGCCGCACGGTCGGCCCAGCACTCGACGAACATCATCCGGTCCGGTTCGGTGGGATCGATGAGTACGTCGTGGCGGATGCAGCCAGGCTCGACGCGCGAACGTTCGACATGCTCGCGGCTGATCCGGAGCGCGTCGGCGGGAGTCCCTGGGCGAAGCCGGACCTCGGCGAGCACGACGATCACGCGGGGGCCCGCTGTCCGCTGGCTGTCATTTGCTCCACGACACTTCCCCGGCTGAAGACCGCACGAATCAGACGATACCGATCGGTGCCCATGGCCCTCGAACGATCTAGCCCCGAAACGCGCCGAGTGCTTCGAGCGATTCGTCGAGCAGCGTGCCGAAGGTGTCATGACCACCGGCTGCGGACCACCGGCGGACTGCCGCACGGTACGCCGCGAACGCAGCACCGGAGAGGATCTCGGGACGAGGGTCGGCGAGCGGGTCGACCCCCATGCGGCCTGCTATCGCAGCGGTGAGCTCGTGTTCCCAATCGCTTTGCACGTACGCACGGGCGTAGGCCGCAACCGCCGGGAAGTCGGCGGCGAGACGAGCTTGGAGAAAGGTCTCTTCGTGGTGCGTCTTGTAGTACGAGGCGATCGCACGGATCGAGACGATTACGGAGTCGACTACCGACTCATCGTTGGGGCGGGTAGCGAACTCGGTGAGGATGCGTTCGCGCAGTACGTGAGCGTGGCCGTAGAGCACGGCTTCTTTCGACGGAAAGTGGCGAAAGAATGTCCGCTGGCTTACATCGGCGGCTTCGGCGATGTCGGCAGTGGTGACGGCGTCAAAACCGTGTTCGGCGAAGAGGCGGGCTGCGTGTTCCATCAGTTCGTCGCGGGTTGCCTGCTTCTTTCGTTCGCGTCGTCCGGGTTCGAGGTCGCTCATCATCGGCAGTGTACGACAGCTGACGTGAAATGTCAGTCCTTGACTAGTGTCAGTCACTGACATAAAGTGACCTCGTGACAACTGCTGCGGTCTTTGATCTCGATCGGACGCTCCTGCTGGGGTCGTCCGCGCCAATCCTTCAACGGCATCTCGTCGCTGCCGGGTTGTCCGGCGCGCGGTCGATACCGGGCCAGAATGCCTACGAAAAGAGCTACGAACTGTTTGGGGAGAACCCCCTCATGATGCAACTCGCCCGCCTGTTCGTGCGGGCGGCGAAGGGTTGGCCCGTTGCTGACGTTGCGAAGGTTGCCGAAGCCGCTGCGGACGAACTCCTCGACGAAGTCCCCGGCTTTGCCCGTGTGCTCCTCGACGAGCACAAGGTGTCTGGCCGGCTGTTGGTGCTCGCAACCACCTCCCCCGCAGCGTTCGTGACCCCGTTCGCGAGACGTCTCGGCTTCGACCACGTCGTCGCCACCCGATGGGCCGACGACGGTACGCACTACACGGGTGAACTCGACGGTGAGTTCCTCTGGAACCGCGCGAAGCGAGACGCCGTCGTCCGACTCGCCGCAACCGAGAACATCAGCCTCCCGAGGAGCTATGCCTACTCCGACTCCACGTTCGACGTTCCTCTCCTCAAGGCGGTCGGCAAGCCCGTTGCGGTCAACCCGGATCCCCAACTAACTGCGATCGCCAGGCTGAATGGCTGGCCGATCCGCCACCTCGACGTTTCCCCCGGCGTCGCAAAGGTGGCAGGTCGGGAACTCCAGGAGTGGATCCGACCCTTCAACCGGCCTGAACTCGTCCCCAACGCGCGCTTCGATTTCTCCGGGGTTGACAACATTCCGCGAAAGGGTGCTGCCATCCTCGTGTTCAACCACCGTTCGTACTTCGATTCGACGGCGGTAACACTGCTGACCGGGCAGGCCGAACGCGCAGCTCGGTTTCTCGGCAAAAAAGAGGTCTTCGACGTGCCGATCATCGGTCGGCTCGGGGCGCTCTTTGGTGGCATCCGCGTCGATCGTGGTACCGGCTCGACCGAGCCGCTCGACAAAGCGATCGAGGCGCTCGAAGGCGGGGAGATGGTAGCGATGGCGCCGCAGGGCACCATCCCGCGCGGTCCTGCGTTCTTCGAACCGGTCCTGAAGGCCCGCTGGGGTGCTGCTCGTCTGGCCCACGCCACGAGGGCCCCCGTCATCCCGGTCGGTTTGTGGGGGACCGAGAAGGTCTGGCCCCGAAGCGCCCGCCTACCAAACCTCGACGTTAGCGACCCGCCCACCGTCACTGTCACCGTCGGAGCGCCGGTGAAGCTGTTCTACCGAAGCCTCCAGAACGACACCGAGCGAATCATGAGCGCGATCGTCGATCTACTCCCCAGTGAGGCTCGCGAGCACCGCACGCCCACCGAAGAGGAACTCGTGCGCACCTATCCGCCGGGCTACACCGGTGACCCGGCTGCCGAAGCTGACCGACGCCCGGGGAGCGACACATGACTGCCACTCGCGAACGCGAACTGCGCTTCGACGCCAAGATGTCCGATGCCGAGGCGCTGATGTGGACGATCGAGAAAGATCCCTGGCTAAACCCTTCGGGTGCGATGGTGTCGGTTCTCAACCAGCCGCTGAACTTCGAAGCCTTCCGGATCCGGATCAACAACGCAGTCGCGGTGATTCCGCGACTGCGCGAACGCGTCGTGCCCGGGTTCGGTCGGCTCGCGCCACCCACGTGGCAGCCCGATGCCGAGTTGGATCTCGACTACCACATCCGCCACGTCAGCCTCCCCGCCCCGGGCAGCGAACGCCAGCTCTACGACCTCTGCACCCGGCTTTACGAAGACCCGTACGACCGCACCCGTCCGCTCTGGATGTTCGTCGTGATCGACGGACTCGAGGGCGGTAGGGGCGCGTTGTTCTCGAAGATGCACCACACCGTCACCGACGGTGTGGGAGCCCTCCGGCTGTCGGAGAAGTACCTCGAACTCACCGCCGATGAGCCGGCTCCCGCCGAGGTTGACCTCGAAGCGGTTATCGCCGAATCGCTCGCTGCCAACAACAGCGCCACGTCGCCGGAATCCGCCATACCAGGCGAGAAGCTCCTGCGGAGTCTCGAACATGTCGTGAAGCGACAAGCGGGCATCGCCAAGCGAGCTGTCGGCGAAGTCGCAACCTGGGCTGGAGATCCCCAGCAGGTGCGCGACCTCGCCGAAGAGGCCGTTGCGTCTGCGCGCTCCACTGCGTCGCAGCTCAGCCCGGATGGTGACGGTGAGCCGATCGGCTCACCGTTGTGGACGAATCGTTCACGCCGTCGCCATCTCGAGTCGATCACAATCCCACTTGACGACGTGAAGGCCACCGGCAAGGCGCTGGGCGGTTCTATCAACGACGTCTTCGTCGCTGGCGTCACGATGGGCGCGATCGACTACCACGCCAAGCGAAACGTCGAACTTCGCGGTCTCAATGCCAGCTTCGTGGTCAGCACGCGCCAAGACGCAGCGATTGGTGGGAACTCGTTCTCTCCCGCATTGGTAACCATGCCCGGCGTCTACCGCAGCCCGAAGAAGTTCCTGGGTGAGGTCCGCAACCGGATGGCCGAGCGCCGTGAGGGCGCAGGACACGGTGGTGGCGCCATGGAAACGCTGGCTGGCCTCGCCAACCTGATGCCGACGTCGGTGCTCACCCAGGTTGCCCGTTCGCAGGCGGCGCGGCTCGACTTCGCCACCTCGAACCTCCGTGGTGCGCCGATCCCGGTGTACATGAGTGGGGCGCGCGTCGAGAAGATGGTGTTGATGGGACCAGTCGCTGGTACGCCGATGAACATCACCACGATGTCGTATGCAGGCGACTTCGTTATCGGGCTGCTCGTCGACCCGATCGCCGTCGACGATCCCGCCGACCTGCGCGAATGCCTCGAGTCCGCCTTCCGACGACTCCTCGACGCCGCCGCAACGCGCCCAACCGAGGGCTGAGGCAACACGACAGCATCGACACGGTGCTGCTCTCCACAGAACCGTTTGCGCCGCGCCACCCGGTTCGGGCATCGAGCGGCAAGGCGCCGAGCGGCGTCTACTTCTCGCAGGAGTCTTGAGCAGGCGCGCTCGGTGCGTGGCTCGGAATCACGGCAGGATGTCGTTCAGGCATGATGGCGGCGGTGGCCTTGTCATCTTCGCCGGCGTAGGTGTGCACATACTGCTGGCCGGTCATTTCGGCGATCTCGAACATGACCGCATCGATCATCTTGCGGGCGAGGCGGGGATCGTTCGGATCACCGAACGCGCTGGCATGGATCGGCTTTGCGAACGAGACCGTGACGTCCTTGAACGGTCGGAGTGCAACCGAGCCCACCGGTTGTACGTCGAGCGTGCCGACGATACCGACGGGAATGATTGGTGCCCCCGTGCGCTGTGCCAGACGAGCAGCGCCCGTTCGCCCCTTGTGCAGCTTCTGATCGCGAGATCGGGTGCCCTCCGGGTAGATCATGAAGAGTTTTCCCGCATCGAGTACTCGGGCAGCAGCGTCCAGCGCCTTCTGTGCCGCATCGCCACCCGAACGGTCGACAGAGATCATCCCCATCGCAGGGAAAAGGTGCTTGGTCTTCCAGTCGTCGAGATATTCACCCTTGCCGATCGCCCAGGTCCGGCGGGGCAGTGAGGCAGGGAGGAAGACCGAGTCGCAGAACGACAGATGGTTCGCGCACAGGATCGCCGGGCCGTGAAGGGGCACGTGTACCGCGCCGGTGACCTGGAGGTTCCACAGCGCGTTGAGGCTCCGGTTGATCACCCACAGCAGGGGGCGGGCAATCCGATCCGACCCAGGGAGATCCGGCGCAGATTCGAACCGGTACTCGGGTCGGGACCGCATCAGCGGGCGAGCCCCTCGCTCATGCGCCGCGCTGCTCGTCAATCACGATCGCAGTATCCCACACGCGACCTGCTGCTGTGCCACTGACCGGCGTGTCGAACGACGCAGTTGGCTCGCGGCATTCACGGGATCGGCGTGGGCCGTGGAGCAACGGTCGGAATTCTCTGTCGCATTGGCATTGGGTTCGTGGTGGCCGTCGTAGCGAGCGCCAAAGCGGGGTTGACGCTGGGTCGATCCCTCGTTGCCAAAGATCGTTGCATTGGTGCTCATGACCTTCGGCACCACCGGCACACCGAAGGGTGCCCGGCGCAGTGTGCACGGGGCCTCGGCTGGTGCCACCGTCGGCATGCTTGGACAGATTCCGTGCCGCAGCGCCGATGTCTTTGTGATTCCAGCCCCACTGTTCCATGCGTGGGGATTCGCGAACCTCACACTGGCGTTTGCCCTCGGCGCGACCATGGTGGCGATCGATCGTTTCACCCCTGAAGGTGTCGTCGACGCGGTCGCCGAACATGACGTCACCGTGTTGGTGGCGGCACCGATGATGCTCAAACGAATGCTGATCGAACCCGATCTTGATCGCGATCCGCTCCGCCGACTCCGGATCACCGGCTCGTCGGGCTCGGCCCTGTCTGCGGCGCTTGCAACAGAGGGGATGGATCGCGCTGGCGACAACCTCTACAACCTGTGCGGCTCGACCGAGGTCGGATCGGCCACGATCGCCACACCCGGCGCGCTGCGCCGGGAACCGCCGGTGCGATGGCCACGGGTGACGTCGGCCATTCCGATACCGAAGGTCGCCTCTTCGTTTCGGGTCGCGTCGAGGACATGATCATCAGGGGCGGCGAGAACGTGTTCCCAGGGCCGGTAGAGGAAGTGCTT
>Ga0222718_10003536_pt1 | contig 13365 bp, 17 predicted proteins | sample C33_27DmetaG_FD_165045 | JGI IMG/M metagenome (GOLD analysis project Ga0222718, IMG submission 165045) | Estuarine water microbial communities from San Francisco Bay, California, United States - C33_27D | ecosystem: Environmental > Aquatic > Marine > Unclassified | place: USA: California... | reverse complement strand
TTTTGCTAACTTATCAGCAACCGCTTGCCTGTAGGCAGGGTCTTTGGCGTATCTGGGGTCACTCATTGCAGCAGTGAGTTCCGCAGTGCTTTCAAACTTCCCACCTGTGGATACAGCACCTGTGCCGCCTTGCATAAGGCTAGGTTCTGCCTCAGAACGATAACGTGAATAAAGACCTTGGATAGCAAACTTAATAACATTAGCGTCTTGCGTTTCCATTGTTGCGTTATAGGCCTCGACCTCCTCTGGTGGAAGGTTCTCTGCGGCCCATGTAACCATATCTGTATATGCCTCATCTCCTCCGACAATGGATTGCATCTCCGCTGTCGTCTGTGCAGCTAGTGCGTTCTGCCCTTCAATCCATGAATCAACCATGCTTTCTGAAAGGCCAACTTCTTGTAGTGCTGCATATGCGTCAGCAGATAATTCACCTGTCTCAGCATATTCTTCTAAAAAGGCATCGAAGTCTAGACCATTACTATCGAGTAACTCAGCAACCTCTTCTGGGGTCTCTTCGCCTGTAAGCTCAGTACCTTCAAAGGTTTCCTGTGGTTCTTCTGTATTGTCTTGGCCTAGTCTACTTTCTAGTTGGGAGTAGGCTTTCGCCATATCCTCTACTGTTTTAAATTTCTCAGGGAGCCACTCAGGACGATCAACATCCTGAGGGTCTAACTCCTTGTTCAACATTTCTTGAACATGTTCCTGAGATTCAGGCTCTGGTTCCTGATAAGTATTAACACTATCTACCATATATTATTCCTCTACGGCTGCTTTAGCGAGTTGAGGTGCAGCACTCTGTGCCATACCCATCGCTCCCTGTTCTAACATTTGTTGCTGTTGCATTTGTTGTGCCATCATCTGTTCTTGTGCCTTCTGTTCTGGCGATTTAATCAGACCAGAAGTATCAATACCAAGTGAGGCAGCAAGACGGTCAATGTAATCTCCTATATTCATTTCACTAGCAATAACTTCTGTCCCTAAGGGTTGAAGATACTGAAGAAATGTAGCGAGTTTATTGAGGTCTTGTCCCCTACCTAGTGCTTCGATACCAGTAACGACAGTAGGTTTAACACTGTCCTTAGGCATACGAGGCATCTTACCCTGCTTGGTAAGTGTCTCCAAGAGTAGATTGATGAGGGGTAATTGGAACTCTTGAGATAGAATTGAGTACACACCCCCAAGGGCTGTCTCCAATTCCTGTGCCATGAAGCGTATTTCTTCAGCAGTTACACGTTCAGCGGCACGTTGTACAGACGAATTTAACAGAAAGGCTGCTGAAAGCCTATCGTTAATCATACGCATCGTCTCTAGAGATACTCGGAAGTCACCTGCTTTCTGTACTTGTAGTGTCGAGACATCATTAGCATCACCATTTAGGAAGGCTCCATTAGGCGCTCTAGCTAAGTCTTTGCTTTTAGTTGAACCATTAGGACGTACCAAGAAGAGTACTTTGGCAGATGCTGCACTGCCCTGTACAATAGCCTGGGTCAAAGCCTCAAGACTACGAAGGTCACCTATGTATTCCTCAATGAAACCACGACCATAGTCCTCACCATCAATACGAATAAAACGTAATGGAATGAAGGGACTATTGTCTTTCTTGAATGTACCACGTGACTTAGGAACTTCGATACCTGCTACTTCTTGGCGTACTTCAAAGCCTCTTGCTGTGGCTTTAACATGTGTATATAAGTCATAATTCTTTACTGGTGTATCACTAGGAGGAATGATAGACCTAACTTCCTCTGGAAGCATTAGTGCTGATACGCTTTCCTTAGTGACAATCTCCAGTAGATTACCCATTGCATCCCGCTTAATACAGTAGCGGTCAGGTCTAAATACTTTCATGCCTCCTTCTTTGGGCATGTACACAAGTGCGTTACCAGTTACGATAAGCAACTTGAGTGCCTCAAAGACAGGGACACGAATAGCTTTGCTTTCTATTTCCTGCATTGCTGCACGTTCAATACGTGCTAGTCCCTCCTCAACCTGTCCACGATTGTCACCTGCTATAGCTTGCAGGTCAAAGTCATCAATCGTCAGACGGAAGAAGGGACTATTAGGGGGCAGCAGAGCAAGAAGCAATTTAGACGCAAGGTTGTTTACACCCCTTGCTCCAATGCCTTGATACGGTGTCGCATAGATGGTTGACCCACTATGTCCTTCGTCTGGCAGAAGAGTAGGGATAGTTAGCTTGGCTGCTTCACGTCCACGTTCAAGGAACGTATCACGTTCACTCTCTAGTTGACTGTAGCGTTTTGCTACTGTTCCTACATCTTGTTCCATTTAATTATCCTGTCGGAATGTTTAAGCCTGAGGCTCCAGAACCTCCTACGTTTGCTGAGGCTGGTTGTACTACGAGGCCTCTCTTGCCTTTACGTCTGCGTCTTCTGTTATTAGCAGCAGTCTCAATAACTGTCTGTAGTTCCTCGTCCTGTTCTCTCGGCGCTCCTGTTCGTGCTGCGCTCTGTACTTGTGTGGGAACTTTAACCTTAGGAGAGACTACACTAGCTACTGCCTTGCCTACATCTTCAGCCACGTCTACGATAGCACCTGGAATTTTAGATATAGTCTTAACTACTGGTTTAACAACCTCTTTAGCAACAAACTTTGGTGCTTTAGCTACAGTCTTAATTATTGGTTTAGCTTCTTTAGCAACAAACTTTGGTGCTTTAGCTACAGTCTTAATTATTGGTTTAGCTTCTTTAGCAACAAACTTTGGTGCTTTAGCTACAGTCTTAATTATTGGTTTAGCTTCTTTAGCAATAGCTGTAGGTACTTTAGCTGCCTCTTTAGCAATAGCTATAGGTATTTTTAAACCGCCAAACAAAGATGACGAAACTGTTTTAACTACTGGTGCAGCTTCTTTAGCAACCGCTTTTGGCGCTGCTGCTACAGTCTTAGGTATTGACAAAGCAACTTTAGTTATGGGGCTAACTACTTTTTTAACAGTTTTCTTTGCTTTCTTAAACGCTTTTTTAGCTTTTTTAAACCAACCCATACTACTGTCCGCTATTCGGTATTTGTAAACCAGAGGCAGCACTACTTACTTGTGCTGACATCCGATCTAGTAGTTCTGTTCTAAGTGCCCTCTTACCTCTCTTCTTTTTTCCTAGCATTTCACCAGCTAGGCCAGCATCAGCAAATTCTATGTCTGGTGTTTTAGTAACAGCAGTTATAGCACGTGCAGGAAGAGGTAGAGGCTTGGGCATCTTTGGACTAAATAATCCACCCATCTTTATTCATCCTCAAAATCTTGTCCTTGTAATTCTACAAGTTTAGTTATAATTGATTGTTGCCCCCTAAGGAAAGCTAATTCCTCAGGGGTAACTTGTGATAGCGGAAGTTTGTCAGGATATAGGTTGCGTAGGTGGTTGAGCAAGCCATCTGTTATATTAAAATCGTTTCCTAATACTCTCATAGATCACAAACTTTCGCTAATGTTGTAACTTTAGATTTCACAGATGCCAGCAGTACAGGCCAATTCCTGAGAAGATGTCGTATTATCATATACTTCTGTATACTCAGAGAAGTCTAATACAGGCATCTTTTCTTTTAGTTCTGCATACTGTTCCTGGGTAATCTCCTCATATGGAGCCTGAGCATATGTATGGTTATCATCCTCACGAGGAAGGAAGGATACACCACACACCTCATCCCAGTGCCTCCATACCCATGCACCTACCTCTGCCCACTCGTCATCACCAACGTAGATAGTTACTGATGGGTTGTGGTCAGTCCAGTGCTTACGATATGTCAACCATAACTCAAGATGTTCGATAGCAGATACGTCATGCCGTGTTAAACTATTATCAGCAGACGCCATAGGGAAGCTGAAGACTACGTTCTGTGGATTGTAGACATCTACTTCACATGGTACTCCACGCTCTTTCATCCAGTCAGCGAGAGGGTCTTTGACATCAGCCCTCACTCTACGAATGTAGTGTTTAGCATAGCGTGGATGAATACCACTACCACTATTAACTAGCTGTGACACAGTACCACTAGGTTTAATTGTAGTGATAGCCTTTGATGCTGGTATGCCCAACTTATCAGCCCACTCTTTATTAACCTCACGAGTAATGTCACGTAGCTGTTCTAGTGTAGTAGAGAGAACACTCTGTTCATACTCACCCTGTCCTCCCATAATCTTATGGTCAAAGATACCAGTGAGGGATACACCTAGTAGCCGTTCCTCCTCGGAGTTCTTCTTCCATTTCGGTGACAGATATTTGAAGTCCACAAGGGCTGATTGAATCGTCCCAATGATAGTTGCGATTTCAACTTTCCTCTTGAGGTCTTCTGTTCCGTCTGTTTCTCTGATGATAACTTCTGAGAGGTTGCAGAACTGTTTGCTTCTAAGACTAATTTCTCCGCAGGGGTTGGTTCCAAAGTCGTCTCTAACTTCTCTTCCAATAGCTGCTGCCTTAGCCTTCGCCGCCTCACGGTTAAAGATGCCCCTCTCACCAGATTTAGATTCATAGATAGCTGACCACTCACGCAGGAAGCTGCCCATGTCTGGACGTTCCGTAAATGATATAGAGTTGTTAGCATAACTACGATTGACTTGTTCGTTCCACCAGTTACCCATCTTAGCGTGACGCATACGGTCATCATTAAGATCAGACAGACTAATCATGGCAGACCTACGTACACCACCGACAACAACTGCTGCTGCTACCTGACACATAAGGTCATGGCACTCAAGGCTAGTGAGCTTACGTCCAGCAGCCTTCTTGAATATACCGATAGTAAACTTGAACAAGTTCTCAAGAGGTTCAGCACCTGATGCACGTCCACCAAATGTCTTAAGTCTAGCACCAGAGGGACGAACCTTAGACACATCCCAACTTGGTATCTCACCAGCATAGAGACGAGAGATGATTTGACGTAGTGCCTTGGCCCAGCCTTCCTTACTATCTCCTACTTCGATCACCTCATCAGTAGGGTGTATGTCTGCTGGTACTTCAGGCAACTTACTAACGAACTGATGCTCGACTGAGAAGCCTACACCAGTGCCACACATCAGTACAAGTAAGGCCTCGTCAAAGCTTTTAGGATCATCGACAGCAAGAAAGCTACAATTATAAGCCGCAACATGGTTTCTATCTAGTGCCTCACCTGCTGTCATAATGGTACGCATTGAGGGGACAACCTCAAGATCATAGATAGCAGCCTTAACGTCTTGCCTATTGGAGAGGACAGGGAACTTACCTGTCATGTAGTTCCACCAACGGTCTACAGTTTCATCCCATGTCTCTCTACGTTCTTTATCTTCTAGCCATCGAGCATAGCGACTAGCATGGATATAGGACTGGTAGGCATCCATTATCTGTCGTCTCCCTCTCCCTTAATAGTTCCCTTATCTCGACGCTTTGCCAACTTCTCTAAGTTCTTTTCGGCAATAGTTTGCAAGGATAGGTTACATCCCTTAGCAAGGGCAGCCAGCATCCAGAGTACATCACCCATCTCTGTCTCAATCTTTTCTCTCTGGTCATCCAGCTTGATGTCATCCCGTATCATCTTTGCAATCTTACCAGCTACCTCACCAGCTTCCTCTACTAGCCCCAGGGCAGGGTATGTTATAGCATGTGTGGTATTGTATATAGCAGTCTTCATTGCTTCTATCTGGTAGTCGTATAAGTTCATTACTCAGTTCTCCATTAGGGCTTCCCAACTATGTGGGAAAAGTATGTGACAGTAAGTACCGATCTGACTTGCTATCTCTTGGGTTTCTAATTGTGTATGTGGATCGGTGCGTTGCTTGACAACTCTAGCAAACGCCATAAGGCTACCTGACCAGTACCACTCTGTCATCATGTTCTGTGGTAGTATCATCCTAGCCATCTCTGGGGCAATCCCCAGTCTTATCATCTTCTCGTAGTTCGTCTTCGCCAACTCAACCACTTCTTCAAGAAAGGACGTAGGAAAGTACTGCGACGCAGCCTCTCCGCTACTACCCTGCTTGCTGTCTTCTGGCTTGGACCTCCAAGATAACGGGGTATAGAACTCTGGCTCATCGTTTACGTATCTCCTAGATACCTCGTTCCAAGTTAATCCTACTTGGTGTTTAACTAATTGACGAGCCACAAACAGAGGAGCCTGTATGCGAAACTGTACGAAGCAGTGTGCAAAGGGTGTCCAGTGTTGGTGTCGTGCCAGATAGTTGATTAGCTTTTGATCTTTGTTGGGAACACCACCCCCATCATCGAAGTTACTCTCCTTACTAAAGGATACCCTGGCAGCATTAACCACTGTCATATCACTGCCCATGTGGTCAACACATTCTACTCTCACCAGTGTACTCCCTTAGTTTTCTCCATCAGTTCAACCATCTTATTCAGATACCAGATAGCTTTCTTAGCATCCTCGATTGGCTTGCCCTTCTTGAATAAGCGGGAGCCAGTGTATTTAATCACGTTACCGTGACAATAACTAATGGCTTCCCACTCACCCAGTACATCTACTATGTAGTCTATGGTTTCAATGTTACCCTCAGAATAGTGAGGAGGACTATTAATCATATCAGTCTTTACGGCTTCCATAGTTTTACCTCACATGTATCAGTATCATATTCACCATTACGTAGTATGCGTGCAAGCCTAGCGTTCTCTAGGGCAACAGCTTCCGATAAACCTTTACTATCAAAAGCCTTAACAACTGTAGCCCAAGAACAATCAGCATCCAGCAGTTTCTTGGCAGTGACCATACCAATCTTAGGACACCCAGAATAGTTGTCTGTAGCGTCTCCCGCCAAAGTCTGAGCGTAGAACTGGTAGTCAGCCTGCTCCAGAGATTGTTCCACAACCTTTCCATTAATCCAATGCTTCGCAGGTACAGTGAGTAAGTCCTTATCTTCAGACCATATAATAGTATCCGTATTCGCAGTCCCCAGTATCCCCAAGACATCATCAGCCTCAAGCCTCCTGTATATTATAGTATTGTATTGCTCTTTCAAATACTCTCTTGCCCACTTGAGTAGCATGGGCTTACGAGTATTCTTCCGATTTAGTTTGTAGTAAGGGGCAAGTTCCTTACGATAGTTCTCGGCATCTGACAAAGCTATGATGCAGTCCTGCACAGGTGCATCGTCTACTAGGCTAGATATAAAAGTATCCAATCGTAGAGCTACATCCTGTTCATGTGAGTGCAATGTCCATAGACCATCACCCCAGTTAATAGGGACTTCTCCACCTGCTGCTGCCTTGTATGCTACGATGTCACCATCAATTAGCAAGATCGTCATCGTCTCTCTGCCTCCGTTCTAATCGTTCCAACATCTTCATAGTCTCTTTCTCTTGTTCGAGAGTAACTATGTTTATACCTGTCTTAACCTGTAACCAGTCAAGGTATGATTCAACAACCCACTTGATGCAGAGACATAGGCTCACACCAAAGAAGCTGGCTGTGACTACTAACTTGAAAAAGAAATCAAAGTCCATGTTGAATACATTCCTTTGCCTGCCCAATGGACATCTTGAACCACTCACCCCTACGCTCTGCTATTTTCTCAGCAGCCTTGTGAGCTAGTGCCTCTGACTTTCGTCTGTCCTTAGTGTCAACAGTATACACAACTTTGTAATCTCGAAAGGGACTACTAGTCTGGTAACCATTGCATCTATCTTCTGCATCCACAGCCATACCAATCTTCACCCAGTCAGGCCAAGAAGGGTTGACTATGATATACACCTGACCTTCATTACTCCGCTCATAGTTCTGAAGACTAGAGAAGGCAGCATCATCAAAAGATTTGTAACGTCCTGGCTTATACAGTGGGTGTGACTGTGGTACATACTTACCATTAACGTACATACGATTGTCGTTAGACTTATCGTTATACTTCTTTGAGCAATCTGTACACTGTGTCCTGCCTACTGCCTTCCAACTAGCAGACCAATTACTATCTTCTAATTCTACACCACAACTATTACATGTCTCAGTGTGTGTCTGCCCAGTTGTTTCCGTACTTGTACTCACTGTCCAGTCTGCACCTAAATCCAAAGTGTTCTTGGACATCTCGCATACACTGTTGAATAAGTCTTCCTGTCTCATCCTCTTGTCCCTTCCTCACTACTAGCTGGACCTCATCATGGATGAACGCTACAATCTGTGCGTCCAAGTTAGCTTTCTTGATAGCACGTGATATGAACACGTACCATGTCTTACAGATTATAGCACCAGCACTCTGTAGTAGAGTGTTCAGTGCAGCGTGACTGTGCCTGATAGGAATGATGCGGCCATCCAGTCCCTTCACCCATCCTCTATCTTCTGCCGCCTTAGAGACAGCATCCTTTAGATACTTGAGGGCAGGTAGTTTAGACAGGAACTTCTTCTTGATTGCCTTACCTTCCTTCGCACCCTTACCAATAATCTTACCAGTCTTCTCGTCACCACTACCATACAGAAATCCGTAGATAAATGTCTTGGCATTGTTACGAGTAGGTAGACCAGCAGCTTCTTGGTTCTTGGTATGAATGTCACCATTGACTACTTCATCAGCATAAGACCCAGAATCATAAGCGGCCATGTAATGAGCAAGACAACGCAACTCCAAACCAGAAGCATCAGCACCGAGAAGAGAGTGAGTGGAAGGAGCAACGAATAGTTCCCTACACTCTTTACCAAACTCAGCCCCGACTGAAGGAACCTGTGCCAGATTGGGGTGGCTGTGTGTACACCTAGACGTGACAGCACCCATGTGATTAACGCTTCCATGTATCCTACCATTGCTCTCCATCTTGAGCCATGCCTGATTACCTGTAGCAATCTGCCCAATCCGTTTGTTCAGTAGTAGATACTCACTAAGCATCTTAGCCTCAGGCATATCAATGGAGGACAAGACAGTCTCATCCACCTTTGCCTCACCTGTATCAGTGAAGTCCTTAGGCTTCCATCCCCTAGTCTTTAGTCGTGCTGCAATCTGTTGACGTGAGGCAGGGTTGAATGGAATAGTCTTAGTTTTGGTCTTGAGTTCTACAATCGTAGGCTCAAAAGTTTCCTGCAACTCAGCCTCAAGGTCAGCCTTGCGTTGGGCAAGGGTAGTATATAGAGACTGTGCAGCCTTGGTATTAAAAGGAAAACCATAGTCCCTCTGTTCAATGAGTAGTCTATGGATTTCTGTTTCAAGATCAAGTGCTGCCTGACTAAACTTCTTAGCAACTATCTTTTCGTATAGCTTCCTAGTAACCAAGGTATCTTGGATACAGTAGGAAAGCATCTCATCAGAGTAGGCTGCAAAGTTCTCACCACTCTCAGAGAATGTACCTTTTAATTCACCTAACCTATAACCCCAGGCCTTCAGGCTGTGACGCCCGATTAACTTGGTAGGGAACTCTCCCCGTTTGTGTAGCTTGAAGTCAATCTCTTTGACATCAGGCCAGATGGTTCGTGAATATACCAACGTGTCTATGACTTCACCCTTGTAGGTGTAGCCGTATAGTTTTTCCATGACAGGCAAGTCATAGTCAAAGACATTGTGACCAATCAGTGTAGTCGCATTGTCCATAAACTCTATGGCTTGTTGTGTCTGGGTTGGGTCAAAGGTATGCACCTCATCAGTATCAACATTCCTGAACACGTGACACCATACCTGTGTTACGCCATCAAGTAAGTTGTCTGCTTCTATGTCCCATATATACTTCATACCGTGTCTCCGCACTGGTTAAAATTCTATAGCCTCTTCCTCATCTTGGAAGTGAGCCTCAGTCATCCGTCCTGTCTCGGTGTTATACTCTAGTGAACAGCACAGACCTGTCTCGCCTGACCATCTGTTCTTTAACACTCTAACCTGACTGATGTGTGGATTGTCTTTGTCTTGTTGGTTCCTTTCTAATCCTATTACGATGTCACTCAGTTGTCCGATAGCAGCACTACCACGCAACTGTGAGATACTAGTCTGTGCCCCATCCTCGTGGCCCTTGTCACCAGAGGGACGCTTGAGGTGTGAGATAAGTACAAGACCACAGTTCAACTCTTCAACCAGGGCACGAAGCCTAGTCATAGTATTGTCTATAAGTCTACGTTCATCCCCTCCCTCTAGACCGCTAACAACAATACTAATATGGTCAAGGACAATATAGGAACAGCCGCATCCATGAACCAAGTAGCGTATCTTGGAGAGTAGGTTGTCGCTATCAGTAGAACCCCAATGATCATATAGATAAACAAGACCGGACCCAACGGTAGCGTCGAAGGCACGTCTTAACTCCTCTTCTGGTATGTCCTCACCCCTGAGGTGTAGGGGCTTGTTCATTTCGATAGACATGAGGCCGAGTGCAGTACGCTTTGTTGACTCCTCTAGCGCAATGTACCCCAGTGTATGGCCATGCCTGATAAAGTTGTGGGCTAACTCCCTAGCTAGCTGTGACTTACCTATGCCAGAGCCAGCAGTGAGTGTAACAATCTCACCCATCCGACAGCCACCAGTCTTCTCCTGTAGCCCAACGTAGGGGTAGGCGACTGAGTGCTTCTCGTCATTGGTAATGATTGTATTCCACATATCTGTACCAGCAACAATACCATCAGGCCTAAAGGTCTTAGCTTCCCATACTGCATCAACCAATTCCTTGACCCGTCGATTGACGAGCATCTCATTGGCATCCTTCAGTGGTAGTGTCGCTATCTTACACTTGTTAGGTGGTAAGACAGATGCACACTCCTTAGCTGCCTTCTGTCCCTGTTCATCACTGTCGAACATAAGGACAACATGTTCATACTTAGACAGCCACTCGATAGATTTACCTATGGCTTTCTTAGCTGACGTGCAGCCTGAGGGTAGGGAACAGACAGGCCACTTGTTATCCATAGCCTGTGACAGAGAGAGTGCATCCAGTTCACCCTCAACAATGGTGATGAACTTACCGTGTCTACCATCCCTCCAGAGATGCTCACCATACAGGCCAACATCCTTGAGTGTTCCCACAACAGAGAAGTCCTTGTTAGCGAAGCGTATCTTCTGCGCCTTCAAGTCCCCTGCCCTGTTGCGGTAGTTGGCAACCTGTACCTTCTGTCCCTTGTAGTTGGAGATACCATATCCCCACATCTCACAAGTCTTTTGAGTGATACCCCGTTTCTTTAACTCCATGTATTCCAAGTCGAGGAACACACTGTCTACAGTTTCTAGCATAGCTACCGCCTCAGTCTGTTTGTCGGCAGGGGTTAGTGTCTCACACGAGAAGCACCAGTGATTACCATTGCTGTATAGAGCGTTGGCATCACTGCTGCCACAGTGAGGACAGGGTTCATGTCGTAGGAACTCCGCCTCTTCATTCATCATCTTCAAACCACAGGGCTTTTGTTGCCTCCTCGAATATCTCTACAACCTTTGCTAGTTCGTCAGATATCGTCGCTAGTACCTCATTCGGATACTTCTCCTTGTCAGCCACCATTCTGTAGGCCATCGTCTGATAGTCTACGAAGTCGGCTACCTCACACTCGTCAACATAGACAGAGACACGCACACCCTCAGCATCCAGTTCTACATTGACATCAACCTCAGATACAATCTCCTCACTGATGTCTATGATGCTCATTGCAGTACCTCATGTGATTTGGCTTTCTGTTCTTCTGCTAATACCATCATAGTATCATAGAAGGACTGAAAGCTTTTTGGTTCTAAGTGAGGTATAAATGTGATAGCTAGTTCTTTAGCAGTCCATTTACCTGAACCATAGAAATCCATCATTGCATGTATTTGCTCGATTGTCATTGTAACCACTCCTCAGGTATTGTTGCTTCTGCCCAGACAAAACCATTACGGTCTGCCCATTCTGCACAGGTCATCTTTGACCCATCCTTTCTCTTCTTAGCTCCCTGTATAGTAGACGTAGCGTTCTGGAATACAAAGCGAATGTCCAACTCTGGATGCTGTTCCTTGACAGCCTTCATCTTTCGTTGGGCATCCTGCCTAAAGTATCCCTTCAGTTCTACGTACAACGTATCAGACAGTCGAATGTCTGGGATGTAGTGACGTTCCACTGAGTATGTAATCCTGTCTGGTTCATACTCGAATGAAACGCCACGGTTACTTAGATCAACGATGACCCTTTCCTCAAAAGTCCCCTTCGGCATCGTCGATTACTTCATCCTGAAAGACATCTGAGTTATCGTCCCTTCGTACAGCACTAGCAACAAACCCATCCTCTTCATCGAAGATAGACGAGACAGTCTTGCCATACTCTACAAGGTTAATAATCTGCACAGCCTTCAGGCGTAGCGTGACGCCTACCTGTTTAGTTGATTGCATCATGTATGGTGCAGGTTCAACAGCTACTTTAATGAGTGATCCATTGCCTATCAACTGAGAACCATCCATAGGTGTACGCTTTGCGTCTACCACTGCTGGCTTCTGTTCATAGACACGTCCATCACGAGCCTTAATGCGAGCCTTCATCTTAGTCTTGAAGACTACATTACCTGTAAGATTACCTGCCTCGTCTGTCTCAGGATCAAACGGTGTACGTGTGGCCAGGACATTCTTAAGTTTAGGTTGTTCCTTGACAACTTCTGCTAACTTAGCTTGCGCCATGTTCTCAAGTTGTTCACACACTTCTGCTGCTTCTGTCTCAGGCATGATAACCTGAATACTATACTCACCCTCTGGTACATAACGTGTGTCTGGTTCAAACACTTTAGCCCAGAGTGCATTGCCTTTTATCACGAGCATATATTCTTCTCCTATCGCCTCGTTGTGATAATGCTTAGATGTAACTTTAGAAACCTACGCAAAGAAATAGTCTGACTTCAATACGTTAGCTAAATCTAAGTTACCCTTGCTCGGTGGGACAGGTACATCCTCTGTCCTCAGGGTTCTCATTGCATGTTGCCTCAACTCTTCCAAGACATCATGCTGTTCATACATTCTTACAAACTCCTCTCTTAAAATGTCTGACATCTGTACCATGTTAGATGAGTGTGTACCATAGCTATCGTGTACCATAGCAAAGTCTTCTATCCCTACCTGTGTACACCTGTTGATAGTCTTGGTCATAGCTGCTGCATCTAACGAGTGGATAAAGTTAGGACTACTACCTAGTGCAGTTCGCTTACGATTAACAGTGTCCTCCTTCTCCCTTGGAAAGGATAGTGACACAACGTCACCAGATATGTGGGTCTTGATACGCTTCTGTTCTAACTCATGGTACTGCTGTAGCACGAGCCATCCTGTTGGTGTTACCCACTCCATGTGTTTCTTGTGGCCTGCATAGATGTCTGCCACGTCTTTGACATAGTCCATAACCTGCCTTGCGGATTGAATGACACCAGCAATGGACTCCCATACATGCCCTGACAGGTACGATGCAGCCTCGAACAGGTCATCACCAAACGGATTGGGTGCCCCTTCCTTTATCTTATCCCATATCGCAT
>Ga0222718_10003535_pt1 | contig 13366 bp, 13 predicted proteins | sample C33_27DmetaG_FD_165045 | JGI IMG/M metagenome (GOLD analysis project Ga0222718, IMG submission 165045) | Estuarine water microbial communities from San Francisco Bay, California, United States - C33_27D | ecosystem: Environmental > Aquatic > Marine > Unclassified | place: USA: California... | reverse complement strand
TTATTCCTTTGATTATTGGTTTAACAATCCAGAACATGATAATTGGCATCAGGGTTCTGAGAAATATTATGTAAATACCTTTTATGATAAGATAGTAAAAAAATTAGACATTCCAAAAGAAGGAAAAATAGTTGTCTTGGGAACTCATAGATGTGTCTCTTTTGATAAACTATGTAATTTTTTTGGTTATGACAGGGTTATTGGTTATGATTTACATAACCCAACTAATCATCCGAATGTTATTATAAAAGATTGTAATAAATTGGATGAGAATGACAATGTTGAAATGGCTTTTTGTCATAATGATTTAGGCAATTATTCATCTACACCCAACTTGAAAAAACATGGTCAAGAGTGGGCGTCTAAAAATATTATAAAAGGAGGATACATGTTATCAAATAATAATTTGAACAGAGCAAAAATTGATAATGTAGGGATTATGGGTAGAGAAAATTTTAAAATATTACAATTGCAAAATTTAAGAGAAACTTTTGATTTATCCGGATTAGAAGAAAGTAGAATAGAAGGTTATATGTTATCTAAAAAATTATAATTATTTTTTACACTCAATATTCAAAGAAATCAAAGTCCCATTTTCTTTATCCATATGAGGAAGATATGCCTGTGAATAATCATCGAAATCAGAATGACAAGTTTTTCTCCAATCCCATAATCTAATATCAGAAAATCCATTATCTTCTAAAACTTTGGATAAAGATTTAAAATCATAAATAGTTTTGTGGTAAACTGTTAAATCTTTTTTAACTTCCCATTTTCCGTAAAACATACTAGCAAAAGTGTCTAAATCATATTTACCTTCGTTGTATAATTTTGAACATATTTCAAAGTCAGGGACAGCTAATCTTAAAATACCTCTTGATTTTAAAACTCTTTTCCATTCTCCTAAAACTTCCTTTACTTCATCTCTATTAAAGTACTCAAAAACGTGTGAAGCATATATCAAATCTATAGAATTATCCTCAAAATCAAAATTTGTAATATCATGATATTTTATGTGTTCATAATCACTTCCGTCAATATGAATCCAATCATCTCCAAAATTTCTTTTACCACAACCTAAGTGAAGTTTCATTTTAAATATATTATATTTAAAATGAAAGGAATTAATTTTATAGACGGTAACAGAATCAAGATAGATAATTTTGAAAATCCTTGGAATGGAAGAGATTTATGGCATAGTTATTTAGATATTAATATTGTTAAAAAATTTTGTAAAGAAGTAAATACAATTATAGAATTTGGTTCTTATGACGGTGGTGATGGAATTAAATATAAATATCATTTCCCTAGTTCTAGTGTGTATTCAATAGAAGCATCTCCTGGATGTTATAAAAATATTAAACCTCTTGAAAAATTTGGTCTAAAAGTATATAATTATGCTATCTCTGATAAAACAGGAGAATTAGATTTTTATCAAACTTTAGATCCAAATAATAATAATCTTGCACCTTGTGGAGCAATAGAAAAATTTTATGTTTCCACTGAAACAGGGAAAAATGAAAAAAATTTAGAAATATTAGAACCTATTAAGGTTCCATGTATAACAATTAAAGATTTTTGCAAAAAAGAGAATATTGCAAGTATAGACCTTTTACATGTTGACGTAGAGGGACATGCTCCGTGTGTCATTAGAGGATTAGAGGATTTGAGACCAAAAATTATTTATATAGAAGTTAAAAGCGATACACACAATCATAGAAATGAAATTAAAAGATTATTGAATGAAAATTATAAATGTTACAAAAAAACTGGTTCTGACGATATATGGATTTTAAAATAATTTTTTTATTTAATTTTCATATTTCCTAGAACTCTTCTCGATATATCAGAATCTTTCAAAACATTTTTAATTAATATATAATCTATATTTTTAAAAATTATATAATTATATACAATTAGATGATTTCCATCTTGTGTTTTTAAATTAGATTTATTAATTTCATCATAAATATTTTTAAAATTTTTCAAAGTATATTGACAACCAAAAAACCATAAATCGCAGAATCCGTATTTTTTTATAATATCTTTATCCTTTATTTCGTGAGTAGCCCAGTTCTCAATATACAATTTCCCCTTTTCATAATCATTAAAATTAAAAGAGGTTTTAAAATATATATCTAATCTACAAACAAATACAAAATCATAAATATCGTTCTTTTTAGTATAATTTTCTAGAATATTTAAGCTTTTTTTATGGGATAACCATCTACTTTTTTCTTTATTATTTTCAATAATTTTTTCTATTTTATAATCCTTAGGTTGTAATAATTCTATAATTTTACTTTTATTTATTCCGTTATCATCCCATGCATGGATAAAAATATCACAATCATTATTTCCTATCACATTCTTCTTAACTGTTTCGAAAGATTTTTCATAAAGTTTGTACTGGTGTAAATCTATTCTTCCCATAAAACACAGTGCCAATTTCATTTTATATAATTTAGATTATATAAAATCAATAATTTTTATGATTTAATAAATTAATTTTAGTATCTTTATTCATTAGTAATGCGGCTAATGAAAAACTACTAGATGTATCTATAACTATTTCATCACATTTAGAAAGCAAATATAAATCAACAACCCCGTTCATGTTTTTATATCTATTACATGTAGATTTAGTCTGATCTTCTAAATAATACATATCATCTTCACATTCTCCGAATCTATCTTTATAGTATATAATGTGTTCTCCATAAAGTTCTTCTAATTTTTTAATTTTGTTAAAATCTGTTGTTGAAATAAAAAATTTTACATCAGAATTTTCTTTTATCTTTGAAAATATAAATTCTGTTACTCTGATAAAACTATTTTCTACCAAATGTTTGTTTTGTTTTAACCAACCACCAGGCCAATGTCTTAAATGTAACCCTATAACATCTTTTGGAAAAATAGAAGATACTTTTCTTATTTTTCCTATAACTTCTCTGCTTGGTTTTAACATATCAAAATATTCATTCAAAGATTTACCATAATCAGATTTTACCCAATCAATACTGGAATAATTTTTAAAATCAATATTATCTTCCTTTAAATAGATAGGATGACAAAGACTGTTAAAATATATTAAACTGTATTTTTTTAATTTTTCCACATTACAAGTTATTTTTTGATATATGTTTAAAACCATTATTTTTTTATTTATTTTAAGTAAATTTTTTGTTTCTTCATCGTTTATATAGTTAATATCATCTATTTTTTCAAACATGTCTATATATTTAGTTTTTTCTCCTTTATAAGGATAATCTATGTCTCTACAATCATCATTCCAATTTAAATAAAATTTAGCGTTTAATACTCTAGATAACCTTAAAGAAGTTATAAAAGGTATTAATCTATTACACATTCCACTGTGTGTTTTACAAATAATTATCATTTTTAATTATTTGTAATTAAAGTAATCATAAAAAAAACTATAGTGATCTTTAATTTTTTCTTTTATTTCTTCTTGAACCATTAATTTTTGTCTTTCTTCTTTGTGCTTCATTGGATAACCCTTGTCAAATTTATCATGAATAAACTTATTTTTATCATAGTCCGATATATTAAAATTTATTTTAGAAATATCCAAATCAAAACATAAAAAGAAATTAGTTAAATCATCTACTATATTTTCCAATTTAAAAACTAAATCAAAAATAATAGTATCATTGTAAAACATATCTTTAAATAGATATTTTTCTATTAAATGATTGTTTAATTTCCCCTGTATCTGAAAGTTTATATAGTCGTTAAAATTTTGGATATCATTATTTTCCAAAATATTTCCCATACCTTTTCTTCCATGTGAATATATAGATTTTAATAATTCCTCAGGATTTCTAACTGTGGTTATTAAAAATTTATTTTTTCCCTTGAATTTTTTATAATTTTCATTGTGTCCTAATAATTTGATGTAAATATTTTTTTCTTTTAATTTTTTAGCTACATAACTATTTTCTATAATTTCAGTTGTAATGTTGTCAATACCATTTTGAGTGTTAAATACTATATTTTTAAAGAATGTACCTCCAATCTTGGGATAATGACAGAAATAAATTATTTTTTTTCCTGGTTTTTTCATCATATCTTTAAAATTGTTATAATTATTCATTTTAAACAATACATCTTTAAAATAATGATTAAAGTATATTTTACATGTGATTGGGAAACTAGTTCTTCATTTCATCAAAAAATATCAAAAAATACACCTGGGAATAATGGAATATGGAAAAACATTATTCTAGCTGATAATTTTAGAGAAGCTGAATATTTAATAGTTTTAGATAATTTAAACAAAGAATTTGCTAGTATTGGTCCCAAAAAATTTTTATCTTTTTTTGCTAATGAAAAAATTATACATTTTCAAAGAGAAAATAATATATTCATCAATAATAATACATGGTATAGAAGAAGAATTTTACCTACTCTAAAAAATAATTTTTCCAATAATTATATTTACACTTTTACCACAGCAAGTTTTCTTAATAAAACTTATGATCAATTAAAAGAAATGAAATACCCCGAAAAAAATAAATTACTATCATCTGTTATTTCTGCAAAAGATTTTGGAGAGACCTACAAAGATAGAAAAAAATTTATTATCGACTATTCGAGAAAAAACCATGGTTGTATTGATATTTTCGGAAAAGGTTGGAATAAAGATTTAGGAGATAATTATAAAGGAGAACTGGGTTCCTATCATCAAAATACTGATAGGAATACAAGTAAATTGGATGGTTTGTTAAATTATAAATATTCTGTATGTTTAGAAAATTTTCCCAATGATAACATATTAAGTGAAAAAATAACTGATTCCCTTCTAACATGGACTTGTCCTATCTACAGTGGTCCTAAGATAACCACTAAATATTATCCAGAAAAATCTTTTTATCTATTAGATATTCATGATTCTAGGAGTTTAGAAGAGATAAATAAAATTATCGAAAAAAAAATAGATATCGAAGCACTAAATGAAGCTAGAAATCTTGTTTTAGATAAATACAATATATGGGAACAAATTTATCAAATTATAAATAATAGAGATAGTTTTGATGAAAATTACAGAGTGATAAAATAATTATCATCTAAACTTCCATCAAAACTATATTTAAAAGTTTCTAATTCAAACTTACATTTATTTTTAACCATTTCTACCATTTCTTTTGTATAGTACTCTTTATAATTTCTTTTTTTCTTATTTACTCTTTCTTTTTTACTTATATTAATAAAATCTAAATTAAATTTATCCATCAATAATTTTAAAGATTCTTCCCTGTATTCATATTTTATTATTAAATCCATACAACATTTTTTATTCTCATCAAATATTTGACTAAATAAATTTTTCTTTAGAAGTGGTTGAGGCCATTCGGTAGTTTCATCACAATATTTATAGATGAAATCTTTAAATGATTTTATTCGGAGAATTCTGTTAACACTTGCCCAACCATTACATGGTTTATGATTATAATAAGATACAAGTAAATCGTATGGATTTCTAATTAAAGTAAATTTAAAATTTGGAAAAATATTATAACAGTCAAAAGCATTTTCAAAGAAATCAAAGTGGAAATCCTTATGACCTCCTAATTTTTTTGGTAAATTATAAGAATTTTTCACATGAAATTTGTGCCCTATATTAAAATATCTTATTTTTTTTTCTTTGTTTCTTGTATAATATCCTTCTATCGGAGAGGATGGTTCCAAAGAACTTCCTGAAGTTTTGGGTATGTGTAAAAAATAAATTATTTTTACATCAGAAACATCCAAATTATCAAGGTCTTTTCTAAAAATAAACATTTTAATAAAATTACTATTAAAATGAATTTAAACGATATAATAACTTTACTATTAACTCAGAGATTCGACCTTATGGCCAAATATCTTTATGTAAAGTATAAAAACTTTAATTTACATACAGAAATTCATATAGATCTCTATAGAGAACATATTAGAACATTTAATAATTTCAAAGAAGTAGATAATAATAAGAATAATGAAAAAGATTTTTTTCAATCTTTTGACAATCTAATAAATGATATGAAAGAAAATGGTTACGATAAAAAATACTCAATACCTTTAGGTTCCAATAAAGTTCTTAAAAATGGAGCTCATAGATTAATGACATCTTATTTTTTAAAGTTAGAACCTGAAATAAATATACTTGATGAAAATGTACCCAATTTCTACAATTATGAATTTTTTTTACAGAGAGAAAAATTTCCTTTGTCCAGAGACTATTCTGATTTTATGGCTCTAGAATGTATTAAATTAAATCCAAATCTGAGAAGTTTGATAATATATCCAAACTGTTCTACTCCAAGAAATTTAAACATTATTAAAAGAATTATTCAGAATTATGGTGTCATATATTATGAAAAATCTGTTCAATTAACAGATAATGGGTTGAATAATTTGATAAATGAACAATATAGGGGTGAGGACTGGATTGGTGGTATGTTTCCTAATTTTGGTCAGGGAGGTAAATATCAGAGGTGTAGAGGAAAGGGAAAAACAAATATTTTATTAATCCATATGAAAGATACGTCTCTTGAAAATTTAAGAAAATTAAAGGAGGATTGTAGAAGAAAATTTAGACTAGGAAAACACTCGCTACATATAACAGATTTTCAAAGAGATACTTTCAGAGTCTCCGGCTCTCTGTTAAATGATAATTCTGTTTATTATTTGAATAGAGGAACTTGTAATTTTTCAAATAATTCTAAAGAGTTATTAAATCATTATTTTGACAAAGTAAATACTGATGAAAATTTTTGTTTGACATCCAGTATAATATTAGAAATGTTTGATTTGAGAAAGGCTAAAGATTTAGATTATTTACAGATAGAGGATATAGAGTTAAATTCAAATAATATTTCACCCCATAAAGGAGAATGGTTAAAATATTATTCTACAAATAAAGAAAATATTATTTTTAATCCTAAAAATTATTTTTATTTTAACGGTCATAAATTTATTACTCTTGAAATTTTAAAAGAAATGAAGAAAAATAGAAATGAAGAAAAGGATGTTAGAGATATAAAATTGATAGATAAATTATAAATTATAATTAACATGTGTCTGTTGAATATCTGAAAAACCAGATTCTTGTCTTGTCATTCGTGGGAAAAAACCATAACAATCAAATTTTTTCTGAACCACATCTGAGTAAAAAACATCTACTTCCTTATCATAACCTTTTATGTTTTCTACTATAAATTCCATTACCTCTTTATTAACAATATAAGAACCAGTTGTTAATGTTTTTGTGATTTTATAAATATTTTCTGTAATTTTAATTTTTTCTCCCAAATGTGACCCTGACAAATACAACAAATTATAATCTTCATCAAAATCTTTTAATAATTCCAATATATTTTTATAATCCTCTTCGAAAACACAGTCATCTTCTAAAATTAATATATTATCATAACCTCTTTCTAAAGATAATTTCATTACCTCCAAGTGACTCAATAAACATCCCAAACATCCTAACTTGTATTTTGTAAGATTTCTAACATCTCTAGGATTTATGTGCTGACAGAATTTAGAATTCCATTCAACTATCTGTCTCTTATTAGGTACTATTCCATCAAAAAATTCATAATTTTCTATTTCTTGTTTTACCAGTTCTCTAGTAATTCTCTCTCTTCTATCCTTTCTGTGTTTCAAATTTATAATAAAGATTTTATCCAGCATTTTTTATATATTTTCGATTTAAATATATAAAAAATTAATAAATATTTCTTTTCTTATAATTTGTTTCTTCTGTATATTTTTTTATGATAAATCCATTAGATTTCACTTGAAAACCTTTGATTTTATTTTTTCTAATATTATTGTAAAGAAATTCTTCTGCATTAAAACTTTCTTTTAATCTTTGATTATATTCCTCAAAATTATTTACCTGTGTTATTTTTTTATAATCTTTGTATTTACAAATAAAAAACCAATCAGAAAATTTTTGATTTGAAAAATTTGTATAGATAAGTTGGTGCTTTCCTATCATTTCATCTGTAATTGTTTTATTAAAATTAATAATAGTATCATTTCTTAATCTGACTACAATTTCTTCATCCTTTAATAGGTTATTTGAATCTATGAAATTTACCATGTTTTTGTAACCAACAAAAGATTTATACATTTTTGTAGTCCATGATTCTATTTCAGGGTGTAATTGTCTCTGTTGAATTGTTCTTTCCTTTACATTTTCTAAGATAAAATCGTCATTAGGTTCTTTATTCAAAACTAAATGATCTAAATTATTTTTTAATATTTCCATGTTATTTATGTCATCTTCCCATGTGGAACAGAATGTTTGGATTTCAAAATGACTAAAAACTCTCTTAAAATGTTTGAGAACATATAAAAAACAATCTTGGTTTGGTCTAATTTTTCCAGTTATAAGAAAGTTTATTTTCATTTTAATATAATATAATATTAAAATGTTTGTTCTAATACCCTTGGGAGGTAAGGGTCAGAGGTTCAAAGTAAAGGGGTTCTCTGAACCCAAAGGATTAATCAAAGTACTAGAAAAACCCATCATCTACTATTTATTGGAAAATTTAAATTTTACTGGTGTAGAATTTTTCTATATCCCCTATCACAGAGAATATCAACTTTATGATTTTGAAAAAAAAATAATTAGAGACTTTCCCAATCATAATTTTAAATTTTTACCTCTGGAGAGAGATACTGAGGGAGCAGCAGAGACCATTAAGATAGCTCTCGAAAAATTAAAAATTGTTGATTCACCCATTCTGTGTTTGGATGCAGATAATTTTTACCAAGAAGATATTATTAAAATTTGGGGAGGAAAAAATAAAATAATAACTTTCAGAGATGATAACATTGAAAATTTATATTCATATATTCATATAGAGGAAAATCTTGTAAAGACAATTAGGGAGAAAGAAAAAATATCAAATTTAGCATGTACCGGAGCCTATGGATTTGAATCATATAAAATTTTATTAAAAAATATCACTTATATAATTTCTAATAAAAATAAAAATAAAAATGAATATTATACATCAGGAGTTATAGATTTGATGTTGTCAAAAAATATAAAATTTGAAAACTATACTATAAAAAATAAAAATTTTTATTCATTAGGAACACCAGAATTAGTAGAAAATTTTAAAAAAGCATTTCTCTTTGATCTAGACGGTACTCTAGTTAGCACAGACCGTATTTATTTTTCTGTATGGAAAAATATTCTTCAAAAATATAATTTGGACATAGACTATGATTTTTTTATTAACTTTATAAGAGGTAAATCTGATAAAGATTTTTTAAATTTTTTATACCCTGGTTTGAGTAATACTGAATATCTCAATATATCTAAAATGAAAGATGATTTATTCGTTAAAAAAATACAAAAAAATAATATTATTTTTCCAGATGTAATAGATTTTTTTCAAAAAATTAAAAATGGAAAGATAGCAATAGTAACAAGTTCAAATAAAAAATCTGCTAATCAAATTATAAAAAAATATGGTTTGGATGAATATATTAATTTGTTAATATCATCGGAAGACTGTAAAAAACACAAACCCTCTCCAGAACCATATGAGAAAGCTATTAATATATTTTCTGAAAGAAAAAATAATATATTTATTTTTGAAGATAGTTTAAGTGGATTGAAAAGTGCTCTTTCCTCTGGAGTAAGAAATGTTTTTTTAAGAAATTCTAATATTGATATAAAGTATGAAAATAAATTTGAAAATTTAATGGAAATTGAATTGGGAAATAGTATCTCCAAAAGCATTCCCACCACCGTTAAAATTATTAAAGATACTATCAATGATACCACAATCAAAAAGATATTAGACAATAAAAATAATTTCAAAACAGGTTACATATGTGATATCAAAAGCTATAAAATATCTCATTTAGATGATTCTGAGCAAAACATTGTTTACAAAATCTCTAATTTTGAAAATCAACTTTCACTAACAGCAGAACAATTAAAACTTTATGACAATGAAATATTTTTCTATGAAGAAATATCTTCATTTGTTAATATTAACATTCCTAAATTTTTTGGAGTAACAGTAGAAAAAGGAATAATATTAGAAGACCTCCATAGTTACGAGGGTTTCTTCAATATGAATTTAAACAATAAAATTAAAAATATATTAAGAATAGTAGATGATATTCACATGTTACATAAAAAGTTTTTTTTCAAATCAGAATCCCTCCTGAATCAGAATATGAAGTATCTAAAAAAACCCAATGAAATAATTTTTTATAAAAAATTACTAGACGAAAGGAAATCTTTATTTTTTGAAAAAAATACTTTTTTGTTGAATGACCAAGACCTGGAACTTTTCCAAATATTGTTTAAAGATTTTGAAACCAATTGTGATTATTTATCTAAGTTTCCACTTAGTTTATGTCATGGAGACTTAAAAAGTCCAAATATCTTTTATAAAGATGCAAAAACTCCTTATTATTTGGATTGGCAATACTTACATCTCAATAAGGGAGTAAGCGATATTGTATTTTTGTTAGTTGAAAGTCTTAACTTTGACGAAATGACACTAGAAATTGTGATAAAATACTATTTTAAATTATCAGGAAGAGATGACTACGATATATATCTAAAAGAAATAAAATCTTCTCTTTCTGTTTTCCCTTTTTTTGTAACTGTTTGGTTCAATACTGAAAAAACGGAAAGCTTATTAGATAAGAGCTTTCCTGTAATTTTCATGAAAAACTATCTCAAATATCTAAGATATTATTATTAATCTTTCGTTCTCTTAGCCCAAATGGGATACTTCAGAGACTTTCTACAACCAAATGGTTGAGGATGCCACGTTTCGTCTCTAGGTATTACCTCAGAACCCATAATCTTTCTGAGAATACTGCTAACAGATTGTTCGTGTCTATTATCCTTAAAATAAGAGGCCTGGTTATTTCCATTGTAATGATCTGTAAATAATTTTCTATCTTTTTTTAATATTTTTAACATTTTGCTTATGTAATCCACTGAGTGTTGACATTTTTTTATAAAAATAATACCTCCTAGGTACTGACCAGAATTTCCTACATCTCCCTCTCTATCTATTCCAAAATGTTCAAAAATTTCTTTTACAGTCCACCATTTTTCTATTTGATCATTCATTTGAAAAGAGAGCATTCCATATTCAGATTTTTCTAACAGGTCTATGTATTGATGAAATCTATCCTTTCCCTTGTTATTAAAATGACAACCTGCATCTAAATATACTAGTATCTCTCCCTCTCTCATCTTCCTGAAGATATTATTAATTAGATGGTATCTCCAAACCCAATAGCCTCCTCCTCTCCCCTGAGTCAAAACATCTTTGAATTCCTCTCTAAACTCACTATCTAGGTCTTCCGGTCCGTATCCTCTTACACTTGTAAATTCTCCAAAATTTTTAGCTTGTCTCAGTATTCTGTCCTTTGCCACTTTAAATTTATCATCTCCATAAGTGATGAACCTAATATTTTTCCTATCATCCATATAATATTTTTCAAATTCTCCAAACCAATAATCTAATCTTAACTTTTCCATGTTCCATTCTTTTTCTTTGTACTCCTCCCATATCTTTTCCAGTAATTCTTCTGATAACTCTGACCAGTTCTGAACAACCAGAACAGGAAGATCCTGATAGATCTCGTCAATACTGGATGAGAGAACAATTGGAATACATCCAAGATAAAGGGCCTCCCATGTCCGGTGACAATCCAAACCAGCTCCTCTTGGTGAAAGAACAAATTTAAATTTATTCATTTCCTGATAGAATTTTTCATCTGTTACAGAGATTTTAATTCTACCATCTGTAAAAGAACGATTCCAATATTCCTTCTTCGGTCCGTGATAAGGTATCTCTTGGCATAGATCCATCAATTTCTTGTTATTCGCAAGATCTCTCCTAGAAGAATGAGTATCTGGGTTAAAGTTTGACATAATTAAATTGGGTTTATCTTGTAGAGGTTCAATTTTCATTAGAGATTCTAAATGTCTATCTTTGTTAATACCTATAGGTAAACACTTTACCTTATCATGGGATATTTCTTTATTCCATTGGAAGACTTTTTTTATTTTTGGATGATCTAAAATATCAGGGAGGATTTTAATAACATCACTTTCTATTAGAATCAATATTACACTTTTTGTCAATCCTGGTAATATTCTATTTTTAAATCTCTGTATTATATGGTCGTAACCTGTCAGACAAATATATTTTCCAGAAAAATCACGATCAAAACTTTTATGTTTTCTAGTTAAAACAATACCTCCATTTTTTTCCACCCAATCAGCTATATCATCTTCTGTTAGTATATTAATTTTATTTTGTGGTTTAGGAATTTTTTTTATTCTCCTACTCATTTTTTAATAAATTTCATTAAAAAATAAATGTTATAATCTTCGTAATTTTCCAATATAGATTATCTCAGGTTTATCTTTTAGATATTCCTTCAACTTTTTCTTAGATTCCATGAGACACTTTAGAAAAACTGACTTGTCATCTCTGATCTTGTATCTGGGAGGACCACCTGAATTATGTACCTTAAAATTATCATCAGGTCGGGACTGGTAAACCTCGGTGATCCAGTCATCTATATACCAGTTCTCGATTTTTGGAGGATAGTAAGTCTCAAATATTTGTAAGTGAGAATGGTGGACAAAACTTTGGGTTAGAATGGATCTCGCTTGATTAGTGTCCCTTGGTCCTGTTACCCCAAAATTATCACAATTTAGTAGATTTTTGATGAATCCTCTATCCCATCCCTCAGTGACAAGACGAATATCATCTCCCAACTGGTACAGATATTGACAACCATCTTCTGATGCCCTACTAGCCAAGCGATTCCATATTTCTCCAACCTTGCCTCCTAATTCAGACATCTGTATCATTTTTAGGTGATGACATTCCTCCGTTAACTCCTCAAATTTTTTCATCGTTTCTTCCAGACGAGACAGGTAAAAATCATCATCGCTGTCATAACCGAGATAAAAATGATACTGATATTTACCCTCTCTAGTATAGGTTTTTAGGAAGGATGGAATGAGAATTCTGAAAAAATCTGTTTCATCTAAGCTCTTCCAATCTCTCCCTCTGGAAGTGGTGGGAATGATTAAACCTATCTGAAACTCCTTATCCAGATCTACTACCCTACTTCCTTTTTTTATCACTCTTCTCCTATTCATTTTTATCTATTCCTCCTTTTTGGTCTTCGTCAAAATATTTTTCTAATATTTTATGATTTTCCTTATATATTTTTCCACTAATACCCTTGTAATGTGTAGAATCGAAGAAAAGTCCATCTACGGGAAACATTCTTGGATCGACATAGTATGTATCTAGATAACTCCAAATCCCTGTGT
>Ga0222718_10003533_pt1 | contig 13376 bp, 11 predicted proteins | sample C33_27DmetaG_FD_165045 | JGI IMG/M metagenome (GOLD analysis project Ga0222718, IMG submission 165045) | Estuarine water microbial communities from San Francisco Bay, California, United States - C33_27D | ecosystem: Environmental > Aquatic > Marine > Unclassified | place: USA: California... | reverse complement strand
GGATTCACCCGAGGTGGATTGAGTGAAGGTGCTGCTGGTTTGCCAGTCCTAGATGTTTCTAGAAGACTCACATCAGATGATCGTGACAGACTCTACGAAAACAACATTAACCCAATCGCTAAGTTTCCTGCTGAAGGTATCGTAATCTTCGGTCAAAAGACACTACAGCAAACAGAATCTGCTCTCGACCGTATCAACGTTCGTCGCTTGATGATCTTCTTGAAGCGTGAGATTTCATTCATCGCTTCCCGCCTCCTTTTCGGACCAAACGCAAAGGATACTTGGGATCGCTTCTTGGGTCAAGCTGGACCAATCCTAGAGAGTGTTCGTGCTGAGTTTGGTATTGATGACTTCCGTCTAATCCTAGACGAAACAACAACAACCCCAGACCTCGTTGACCGAAACATTATTTATGCTAAGTTGCTTGTCAAACCTACTCGCTCTGTTGAGTACTTTGCAATCGACTTCGTGGTTACAAATAGTGGGGCAGCCTTCGAAGACTAAATCAAAGGCAACTAATATATATTATCAAGGAGTAACATAGAGAATGTCAAGCTTATTTTGGAATGACGTAAGAACTGAGCCAAAGCGCAGGTTTAGGTTTGAACTTAAGTTTAGTAGCCGAACCCTAGGGCAAGGTGCTATTCCAGTATGGACAATCAAAACAGCCAGCAAGCCAAAGGCTAACGTCAGTACCATAGAACACCAGTACATCGACCATACATTCAAGTATCCAGGTCGTGTAACTTGGGATCCAATTTCTATCACATTGGTAGATCCAGTAGACCCAGATTTGTCCTATGCTTTCCTAGACGTTCTTGGTGCTTCTGGCTACAAGTTCCCAACCACAGCTTCTAAGTCCAAGCTAAGCTTGAGCAAGAAGGCTTTCGCTGAACAGATCGGTTCTGTCTTCATTGACCAGATCGACGAAAACGGCGAGATCATCGAACGCTGGGAACTAATCAATCCATTCATCACTTCTGTTGATTTCGGCGGAAGTTTGGATTATACTTCGGATGATATGAACGAAGTAACCGTAGAGGTCACATATGACTGGGCAAGACTTACCCAGACCAAGGCTAACGGCAGAGATCAGACATCTGCTGCTGACTAAACGGAACAAACAATATCGGTTACAATATAAGAAACGAAAGGTTATAAATGAGTCGCAACGAAAATAGAACAGGTTTTCCTGAAGATTTTACTCCCCAAGACGATACACCAACTCCTGCTGTTGCTGCAACGGTAGGCGCTGGTGTGCCTGGTCCACAACCAACATTTGCATGGTCAGTGCCAACTGAGTTTGTAGCATTGCCAAGTGGTGGACGCTTTTACCCACAAAACCACCCCCTTCATAATAAGACATCGGTAGAAATCCGATATATGACTGCCAAGGAAGAGGACATTCTTACTTCCCGTGCTTTGCTTAAAGAGGGTGTGGCTCTTGACAGAATGTTACAGAGTTTGATTATCGAAGAGGGTGTCCGTATCGACACCTTGCTCATTGGTGACAAGAACGCTCTTTTAGTAGCAGCAAGAAGAACAGGGTACGGAGCAGATTACACTACCTCAGTAACTTGCCCATCTTGCAATAATACAGACGAGTTCGAATTTGACATTACTGACCCCTCGGTAACTGAGTATGAGCAGAACATCGAACAGAACGCTGTTGTCCTCACAGATGAAGGGAACCTATTAATAACTTTACCAATGACAAATGCAGTCGTTGAGTGTAAGATGTTAACAGGCGCTGATGAAATGAGACTATACAAAGAGTCAGAGCGCAAGGCTAAGAGAAAACAAGCCACAGGTACTATGACAGATATGTTCAGAAGCTACATTGTTAGCGTTAACGGTCAGGAATCACCAATAGTCGTTGAATCCTTCATTCAGGCACTTCCAGCAAGAGATGGTCGAATCCTTCGAAACACCTATTCAGCTTGCGTGCCCAACATCGACTTGGCACAAGAGTTTGATTGCACTAGCTGCGGTCATACAGCGGACATGGAGGTTCCGCTTTCTGCGGACTTTTTTTGGCCTAAGTGATCAATACATAGAGAGCGTTTACGAGCAGATATTCCAACTTAAATATTATGGAGGTTGGAGTTTCTTTGAGTCGTATAACCTTCCTGTCAGCGTTAGAGTCTGGTTCCTGAACCGCTTAGCGGAACAGAAAAACCAAGAACAAGAAGCGCAATCTAAAACATTAACCAGTTCAAGTGGTCGAGGCAAGAGGTATACTCCGTAAGAAATAGTTTACCAAACTACTTAATAAGCGTAGTACTAAGGGGGAAATCCTGTGCAAATCGATTTTGAAAATGATGTTTTAGATCTTACCAAGCTTCGAGGTAACCAACTCAATGAGAATATTCTCCACGTCTTTGCAGCGTGGATTGAGTATCTCTTGTCTAAAATGTTCAAGGGCAGACGAGTTCCTGTACGAGTTAAAGGGAACAGAATAGAAGTAGAAAGATTTACCGATGCCTTAGTAAACGAGAAGAAATACCTTGACTTCATCAAGAAATATGGTCTAGATGATCCGATGACTTACAAGCAGAAAGCCAAACTTCAGCTTGCTATCAAAAGATTCGAAACTGAAGCCGGTATTAACTGGCCCATCAAAGGGTAGGGTTAGGTCATGGCTGACAATCTTAAACAACAGTTAGAGCAACTCAAACAACTGACGGCTCAATATAAGGAAGCCGAAGCGGCGCTTGAAGATCTGAAGAATCAAGAGAATCCCGACCCAGCAGCAGTTCGCCGTAGGGTTGAGGCCTTAAACAATGTTAAAAGATCACTAAATGATGTGACAGAATCCGTAAACGAAAGTAAGAAGGCTGTCGATCAATACAACTCGGCTTTAGACAAAACAGCAAGCACACTCGGTCAGGTCGCTCCAGGCATTGACAAAGTCACATCTGCATTCAAGAAGAATGAGGAAGGAATGATAGACGGGAAAGAGGCTGCTGACTCGTTTATTGCAGGTATGTTCTCGATGATGAAGACCATCGAAGAGACCAATGTAGCACTGGCAAAGCAAACCGGCTTTGCTACAGCGTTACAACAAGATGTCTTAGACTTGGCATCAAGTCATGATGGTTTGTACTTATCAATGTCGGAGAGTAAAGAAGTTGTAGGAGCACTATCTACAGGATTCAAGATGTACGCCGCCCAAAGCGCAAAGACTCGTGGAGAGATAAATGATCTCGCTGGTCGATTTAAGGTTCTTGGGGTTGATACGAACGCCTTCGCATCCGTGCTCGACCAATTGAACGAGGGTTTTGGTTTAACGGGTACTGGCGCTCTTGCTGCTGCCGCAGAACTGGAAAACCTAGCCATCAGAACAGGTTCTCCCCTATCCTCTGTTGTAAATGACTTCCAAGACCTTGGTCCACAGATGTCTCGATTCGGGTCAGATGGTGTTCGTGTCTTTACAAGGTTGAATGAACAAGCTAGAACATTAGGCTTGACAACACGTCAGGCTTTCGACCTTTCAGAATTGTTTGATACTTTCGAGAGTTCTGCTGATGTTGCTGGGAAGCTTAACGCCCAGCTAGGCTTGCAGCTTAACTCTGTCGAACTTATGGCAGCCTCGTCTGAAGATAGACTTAAGATTCTGCGTGCAGAGTTTGATATGGAAGGTATGCGCTTTGATCAAATGGGTCGTCGTCAAAGGCAAATGGTTGCCGAGATCTTACAGACAGACGTTTTGACCGCAGAGAAGCTACTCGGCGACCCAATGGCAATGCGTAAGTTCCAAAAGGAACAAGAAAATAATGCAGAGAGAGTAAAAGCCTTTACAACTGCCATGGATAAGTTTACAGCAGTATCGGAACAGTTGTTTATAAATCTCGCCCCGCTTCTCACAGGCACAATGTCTCTTTTGAGTGGTATAGCAGAGTTTTTCAATGATGTGGTGTCGAATCCTTTCTTTGGTGCAATCATCAGTTTCGGTGGTGCGGCTTTAGCAATCCTAGTCAAACTTAAGGGCGCTGCTACTGTTCTGGGAACAACTCTTTCCTCTTTGGCAGCCAGGCTTGCTCCGGTTGTTGCTGTGGTTATGGCGATCAAGGATTTATTGGGCGCTTTTGGGTATGGTACTGGTGGCGACCCTAAAGCACAAAAGTCATCTGTATTTAAGTTAATCGGCGGTATTATTGGCGGCATTGCAGGTTTTGTGGTCGGCGGTCCTGTGGGTGCTGCGGTTGGTTATGGTCTAGGCAGCACTGCTGCTGGTATGATTCCAGTCGATGATGCGGTCTCAGGTCCTGGCGGGATTGCTTATTCAGTACGCCCAACTAGCTCATCTGCTCAGACAGGACCAGTTATTTCTCAGGCTGGCAGACCAACTATGGTCGGAGGACCAAGAGATACAGCAACCCTTAGCAGATCTGGTGGAGCTATGGATCAGACGACAGAAAAGCTTGACAAGGTCGTCAGTATCCTCGAAAAGATATACAGTAAAGATCAGAACACGTACCTAGATGGAACTCTAATGTCGAAGAAGCTTGGTAGCAACCCAACGATGCAAGAAAGAGTCCTTGCCGGTACTAATCCTGTTCGTATGGCATAATGGAAAACTAAGATATGGTAAAGAACGATTTTTATTCACAAGGTTCCAGACAACAGTTCAAGGTTCAAGGTCAAGATTTAACTATAAAGCATGTGCCTAGTGACGTTGGTGTAAAGTTTCCAGCCTTCTTGGATTTATTCAGTGATAACTTCAGTTCCCAGTGGAACGCTGAAGATGTTTATGGACGTATGGATCCTATCGCTACATTTATGAACACGAGACGATCTATTTCAGTAGCTTGGTGGGTTCCTGCTGACTCTTTCGAGCAGGCAGAGATAAACTTAGCTAAAGTAAACAAGCTTATGACTTTCTTATATCCCTTGTATGACGGGAAGTCTAATGGCGGAGCAACTGTTATTAATCAAGGGCCTCTTGTGAGGGTTAGTTTTGGTAATCTTATTAGAAATGCAAATACAGGCAGAGGTCTGCTCGGCTACGTCAACGGGTTTACGTTTGATCCAGCCTTAGAGTACGGGATGTTTAATCGTCGTGTATCTAATCGTAAAGACGGAAAAGACCCACAGATGAATGAATATTATCCCAAAACCTACAGGCTGAACTTTGAGCTTACTGTTTTACACGAGCACGAACTTGGCTGGAGAAAGACTGGTACTGGTTATGCCTTTAATGGAAACAAAAACGACAGGGTGGACGAGGGATCTTATCCATATTACACCAAGAAGGCGGATCCAGACCGAGTAGCTTCTAGTGGCGGTAAGTCCTCATCCGGCGGAAAAACGATAAAGAAACAGCCTGTAAAAAGCAAACAGCCTGCGACCACAAAGTCGTCAGATGAGGCGTTACCAGCCGCTGCCCCCCAGCCCGCCGGATTATCTCAACCAAGTGTGGTAAGAAGCGAACCTAATTCTCCAGTCGCTGTTATGGCAACTGGCGGCGGCATCGGCGGATCAGCATTGATAAAATTCGATGGGTCTATATAGGAATACTTAGGAAATAAACGATGGCATACTCAAGATACGGGAAAACAGATATATTCCTAAATAAAGACAAGAACTACAAGAATGTCTTCTTTAGGCGTAGAGGTATAGAAGAAACCTACCAATACGAGTTTCCTAGGCTATCCTACCCTACAAATGATTTTATAGCGAGTCTTACGAACACTCCAGAAGTATGGAGAGCTACAGACAAACTCTATAATGTTTCAAACGACGTGTACGGCTCCCCAGAATACTGGTGGGTGATTGCCTGGTACAATAAGAAAGCTTCAGAAGCCGAGTTCAAAGTCGGAGAGATTTATTATATCCCACAGCCGCTGGCTGATGTGTTAGGGTTCTTCTAGTGGGTTTCTGGAAAAGTCTAAAAGAAGCTACTTCTGCTACTATATCTGGTATTGCTGGCGGCTCTAAACAGGCAGCGTCCGCTATCACGGAGTTGCCAGGTCAAATTAAGACCTCCAGCGCCGACGCCCAAACCCAGTCTGCTGAAGCCGCAACTAGAGCCCGTGCCGCAGCGGGTCAACTACCTTCGCAAGTCGGCGAAGCTTTAGCCAAACTCCCATCAGACCTAGCTAACTCAGTTGCTATCGGAATAAATAATTTTGCTTCTACTACTCCAAAAGCAATTACTATAACTGGTCAAGAAGTGCTTATGCAAAATCTAAAGGAGATCCACACTGGAGCTTCTCCTATTTATAAGCAGTCTAATGAGACTCTTTCGCCCGATAAATTAAAAGCAGCTAAAGAGCGAAACAAGTATGTTTTGCCTTGTGTTGAAATGTCCCCTGAGAGTATTATTGCAAAACTAACTGATCCTACTAGCATGAAACCTTTTCATAATGCGACCCCTGCACAACTGGGCTCGCTTCAGCCCACGCTAAGGTTCTTTATTGTGAGCAACGAAGAAGTAGAAGTAACCAAAGACGGGAAAAAGACAAAGGAAAAGAGGCAAAAACAAGAAGAAGTACGATTTAGTGATTACACAAACGTAGATCGCATAGTGAAGCTTGCTAATGCTCGTGCCTCCAACAGCGTGGACAATACTCTCAAGAGAGGAGGCTCAGAAGCGGGCATCCGATCATTTAATTGGAAATATCACAATAAGCACGAGGGTGACAAGATCATCCAAGCAGACTTGGAACTATATTTTGGAACCTTGTCAGAACTTGTCAATCTAAACTATTTGACTTTCCTATTCACAAACGGAAGAAAATCAACTATTGCCCCAAAAACCAATAAGCAGGGCTACAGTAAAACTGATAGAATGAAGGACCTTAAGGAAAGCAATGACAAGCTAAAGAAAGCCTTGCTCCCAGGGACAAATCCTAAAAGCATAGAGGTGGACGACAAAGTAAGTAACGATTTCCGACAACTAAAAGTTGTTGTCGGCTGGGCTGTCCCACAAGGAAATCCTGGTGGCTTGGCTCGCATCTATGGACCGAACTGGAAAAAGTTCTTGGAAGCCGTAAAATCTACTCAAAGAGTCATATTATTGAATCTTACAAACTACGATGTGAATTTTACACAAGAGGGACCCACGACACTAAAGTTGGAGTATATAGGGTCATCAGATAACTATCTTGGCTCGCCACAGTCTGATATTCTTGGAAGAAATAACTTTACGAAAGGAAACCTAAACCAACAGCAGGTGATGGTATCGCTAGATGGTGTTGATTCAAGCAAGCTATTTAAGGATGGTTATCTAAAGTACCAAGTGGACAATTTCGATGGAGCCGGATTGGGGACCGTATTTGTTCGTCTTGACAGGCTGAATAGAGAACATGAGTACCTTACGGGAGAAAAAGAACTTCGCCAGCTACAAACTGATGGCTCAAAGCCGTCTTCTGCTCAGATCAAGGAGTTAGAGACCATAGACGAACAAATGAACCTTGTAGAGACTGTCTATAAACGAGCCCAGAAGGGCTTGCGTGTTAAACGATATTCTTCCTTGATAAACAACCTTATCGGCGGGACTGGTAATGTTAGTAGAATTTATATGAGCACCGCAGCTAGAGATGGTTCCGGTGGGATACAGTTCAAGCTCGGCGGCAACATTACAGGGCAGTCAGGCGCAACCGCCGCTGCATCGGCTCGGAACAGATTAAATGAACTCGCAAAACTTGGAGAAGAGGAGAGAAAGAAGTTCCTTGAAAGTAATGCTCTTTCTCCTGAGTTTACATTTACGAGAGGTTCAAATGTAAAAGTAGGCGAAGAAGAAACAGATAAAAAGTTCGTAAAGATACCATTCGTGTTCCTGGGCGATATCATCTTGGCTGCAATGGAAAACGCAGATATGAGAGATGATATAAAATTCATCTTAGGTACATATTGCCCAAAGAAGCTTGGTGTGCCAGGGTTTGAAAATGACAACTCGAACTATCCCCTCTATGATATCCCGATAGCACTAGACTATCTGACTCAGTTTATTTACGATAATATCATCTCTAGGGAGATTGATGAATATCCTTTTCGACAATTTATTGACACTCTTTTGTCAGTAGTTTCTAGATTGTTAAACAATCTTTCTTCGTACCGTTTCCGTATCAGTTTTGATTACACTCTCTATATGACAGAGAACGAGGTCAAAGCTAGCGAAGCTAGCAGTGCCGGCAAAGATTACCTTATCACGAAAGAGCGCCTAAACAATATAAGGCGGGACGATCTGAAGAATGAGATCCTTGTAGATAATAGAAAAGTTAATAGCTATTATATTGTTTTTGCGAGACAGACGAACGACGAATACCGAGGCAACAGAGATGAGGATGAGAAGCGAGGCATTTATCACTACACTCTTGGCGCAGACCGTGGCATCGCCAAAAACTTTAACTTTGCTAAACAGGATGTACCACAGTTTAAGGCTTTGAACATTGAAGCTATATACTCCGGTCCCAACGCCGCAAACTTCGCCCAAGCTTTGATATTACCTCAGAATGTTTCTATTGAGATGTTCGGCAACTCGATACATAAGAACGGCGACATGATTTATGTAGACAGTCGTGCCTCCCTGGGCGAGTTCGCAAACCAGATTCTCGCTCTTGGTGGCTACTATAGGGTCGTGCGATCACAAAATAGTATTTCTAGTAGAGGTTTTACAACAACAGTCGATGCGGTTTTCCAACACAGGACAAACAGCAAACTAAATACTCTAGGTAGCTAAATGGCAGATCAGTATAAACCATCTCCAAGTGAGAATCCAGAATCTTATTCGTATGGGGAAAACGACCTTGGTGCGGCAGGTATACATACCGAGCGGCTTATCTATAGGAATCTTATCTTCCCGCAAGGTTTGATCACAAACTCTGTCAGCACTTGGTCTACTGAGCGATTTTATGGTATCGTAAACACAAAAGGAAATACGGTAATACCTGATCAGAAGTTTTTAAAACCACTGTACTTCACGGACAACGAAAGCCAATTTGCCTTGAACTTTGTAGCTGACGCTTGGTACGACTTATCTAAAAAACTTAGAGAGCTTGCAGACCAAAACATAATATTCAGGAACAGCCCTTGGACTGAACCAACAATTGTAAAAGCATGGAACCCTGCTACTTTAGAATATGATGATTATATGAGAGATGTAGTCTATCGATACTTCATCGAAAGCTTTCTACCTTTGGGGAACAAAGAGAGAATAATAAAAAACATTGACAACTTCTTATCTGTGTTCGACGAGTACATAGACTTGGCAGTCTCACTAGTGGGACCAACAACATTCAGTGGGTACATAGAGGGGGTAAGCTTATCTCCTTTGATGTCTGGACTAATGGTCGAGATTGCTGCTGAGCAATACTCTGACGACTTCACAAAATCTTATGAGTTCTTGGATCAGAACTTTGAACTTGTTTCTAATATCGTAGCACAGTACGGATTCTCTATTGATAGAAATATCCCTTGGAGGCTTGTAGCAGATCTTAGGAACCCCGCTATGCAAGAATATATGTATGGCGTTCCAATCGAGGAGTTTGAAGACCTTTATCCTGATCCTTTGCCATGCGACCCTACACTTGAAAATCAGGAGTTAGCCCCAATGGCTTTTGGTTATTCTCAAATCCCAGGGATGGAGAGCGTAAAGCGCCGCATAGCTATACATTTTGATGAAAATGGAGCCCCTAAACCAGGCTACCAGGAGTATCAGCCAGTCAAAGATGCCTCTTCACAGGAGGAAGTGTTTGAGATATTATTTGAAACCTCTTACGATGAAACCTGGAAGAACGACGCTGAACTGCTAGAGAAATATATTCTTGGCTTCTATAACACTTACATCCTTACTGCTCCGACCGTCAGTGTAAGAAAAGAATATGTGCAAGTCGATTGTGTTCCAAAGACTGAGGTGATAGAAAGAAACCAGATTTCTGAGGAAGAGTATAAAGCTCACTTTGGAGAACGATGGAAACTAAAAACATTTTATCTCTCTAGACTAACAGAGCGTGACCCTACTCGATCATCGAGAATAAGAAGAAAAGAGATCCAGCAGATAATGAATGTCTATAATCTCAGTTCAGAGAACCGATATATGAGGGCGCTAAGATTTGCCCAAGAGGAATATATTGGACCATATGACACTGACCCATTAACATTGAGGACAGTAGGGGATATAATTGGATCTAGCGAGGAAGAAAATGATATTCCAAACACTAGACGACAAAACCGAGTGCGTCGGAATCTATACACATAATCAGCTAGTATTCGATCCAGAGAGTTTTCCTGAGGATCTCACGACAACTTGGAAATATGCTCCGTATTTGCGTGATTTGGACGTGGACTATATTTCTTTATATCTTGAGGGCGGCAAGATCGGTGACAGTATCCCCGAGTATTTGCGGGATGACTGGGACGACGTATCTAAGAAGATCCTTGCATTCAAGCGGTCACTCGCTATTTCCCAAGTGGACACCTACGACAACTGTTTCTTTGACTTGGTACCCAAGAGGTTCTTGATGGACTTTTGTGAGGTAAAAAATAAAATATGTGAACACATCATTAAGACAGTAAAGAGACCAGAACGCTATGACTTCCACAAGCACATCTCCATGATGCTGGGAGACATCGCAACGAGGAGGGTATCAGTAGATAAAAAGAGGGTGAAGACCTTTGAGACCTCCCAGAAGTTAAAGAATCAAGCGAAGATGATCTTGAAGAATAAGCCTTATGTGGATTATAATCAGTTTGGAACAAGGACTGGGCGGCTCACGACCAAGAAGGGATCATTTCCTATTCTAACACTAAGCAAGGAGTTCAGATCAGCCGTCCTCCCTCAGAATGATTACTTTATTGAGTTAGATTTCAACGGAGCAGAGGTCCGAACCTTGCTTGGTCTTCTTGATAAGCCACAACCAGAAGAAGATGTACACGATTTTCACTTAAAAAACATTTTTACAGACATCCATACGAGAAATGACGCAAAAGTGGCGTTTTTTGCGTGGCTTTATGGCTCAAAGACGGCTGTCAACCGCCGAGATATGCAAAAGTTAGCCAGTTTCTACGAAAAAGACCGACTGCTCAAAGAATACTGGGATGGTAGTACAGTTAGAACACCGTTTAGGAAGGAGATGTCTGATGTAAGCGAACATCACGCTCTGAACTATCTAGTACAGTCTACCACAGCAGAACTAACCCTAAAGCAGGCTCTAAAGATAGAGTACTTGCTTCGCAAACGCTCTGCTGGCTCTAATATTGCTTTCTTGATCCACGATGCGGTCGTACTTGATATGAAAAAAGAGGATGAGAGCCTAATTAAACCATTGATGGCACTTATGAGTTCGACAAACTTCGGAACTTTTAAGGTAAACATAAAAAGAGGTAAAACTCTAGGTTCTATGAAGGATATACAAGTTGGATAAAGTCATTGGACTAGGTAAACTCGGTTGCGCCATCGCAGAGCACCTTACATCATACCCAGAATACAGAGTCTATAAAATAGATTCAGAAATCAAAGAACGTGGCAGCCTTTCTATAGGTGAGCACTCTGGGCACGACGATTATGAGTATAATCTTGATCAAGACGAGGTTGCTGTCTACCTCCGCTCAATCAAGAAGAAAGATGATGTTCTTATGGTTGTTGAGGGCGGCGACCCTGTTTCAGGTGCGATCCTTAAGATACTGGAAACCATCAAAGATTCAAAGTTGAACGTCCTGTATGTGGTGCCCGATAGGGTCATGTGCTCAGAGATACAACGCCGTGATGACAGGATTGCTTTCAATGTTTTGCAGGAGTACGCTAGAAGTGGCGTGTTTGAAAAGATCTTCTTAGTCCATCGTCAGGCAGTGGACAACCTAGTTGGAGACGTGGCTATACATGAATATGAAAATAGTATTTCTTACTTCATCTCCTATATTGTCGCTATGATAAATTTCTTCAATCACACTGATCCGATTCTTGCAAACAAGATTGAACCACACAATATCTCAAGAATCGCTACATTCGGAGTCTCTTCACTTGAGGAAGACCAGAAAGACGCTAAACTACTGTTCCCGCTTGAATCAGCAAGGGATATACATTTTTTCTATGGAATCCCAGAGCCTGCTCTAGACGAGGATCCTTCCTTGACAAACAAGATTAAGCAACATGTAAAGAGTTTTAAGGAAGATAGCAAGTCTACGAGCTTTTCTGTATACTCAACAGATTTTGAGAACCTGATGGTTCTGTGTGCCGCATATTCTTCGGAGATTCAGCCAGTTTTGGATACTATTTAGAGTAGTTGCTTTTAAAGTAGCTGGGAAACTAGTTATAGAACATAACAAAAGGAAAACATCTAAATGGGACAGGACAGGGGCGTATTATTAGCATCCTTCATAAAAGCGGAGGATGAGGAGACAGTTCTTGCAGAAGTAGAGTTTATCGCTTCAAATATTAACTTGACAAATAAGTATATATTTTTGCTAGAAGACAACAGTGATCCAACAAATAAGATCTTGTCGTATAACGCAATCGTATCCAAGAATAGAGTCTACAACCCACGTTTATACACCATCCGTGTTCACCGCAAGAAGCAAACAAATACTCTTTATACCATCAACGCTCTCAACAAAGCTGTTGCTTTGGAACATGGCGGTCAGACAGGCAAGCACTTAAAGCTAGACTGGGAAAAATACACAGACAGTATTCTTTTGACTTCTGGTAGCGACTTGAGAGTCCATAATGTGACTGTGGCAAAGATCTTCCAGGTAGAAGATGAAGAGGCTGAACCATCCGAGTAAATAATATCTTATAAAGATTTTTGATAAATTAGGGGCTTTCGGGCTCCTTTTTTTATGGCACAAAAAAACTTCACTAAAAAGCTTTACAGGGCATGAGCCTGTGGTACTATAGTATCAAGGTCAACTAACCAGTAAAGGAGAAATACAATGGGTATTGACTTAAGTAAGATGCGGCAGAAGCACGCTGCCTTAACCAACCGAGGTGGCGACACCAATGACTACTTCTGGAAGCCAGAAGAGGGAACACACCAGATTCGTCTTGTCTGTCCTGAAACCGGCGATCCTTTCTTTGAGGCATACTACCACTATGCTATGGGCACTGAAGGTCGCACGACCGTTCTAAGTCCACGCACTTTTGGCGAGGATGATCCCATCGCCGAGTACGGTACCTCCCTATGGAACGAGGGCACCGACGCTTCGAAGGAACAAGCTAAGCGCTTTTGGCCTAAGATGCGAGTGTTCGCTCCCATCGTCGTTCGTGGCGAGGAGGACAAGGGCGTTCGCTGGTGGGGCTTTTCCCGCACCACCTACCAAGCACTACTTGATGTAGTTCTTGACCCCGAGTACGGTGACATCACCGATACCGAGAAGGGCACTGACCTTCGCATTGACTACGGTAAGAAGCAGGGACAATCATTCCCAACTACCGA
>Ga0222718_10003532_pt1 | contig 13376 bp, 17 predicted proteins | sample C33_27DmetaG_FD_165045 | JGI IMG/M metagenome (GOLD analysis project Ga0222718, IMG submission 165045) | Estuarine water microbial communities from San Francisco Bay, California, United States - C33_27D | ecosystem: Environmental > Aquatic > Marine > Unclassified | place: USA: California... | reverse complement strand
TCGTATGGGAAGAGATATGGGCTTTGATGGAAAATCCCTAGTCCATCCAGACCAACTGGCTTATGCAAATGATGCCTATACACCCAAGCCTCAAGAAATCGAACAAGCGAAAGCAATCATTAGTGGACTTGCAGAAGCTAATGCCTCTGGCCGAGGAACAGTTGTGGTCGATGATAAATTGGTCGAGCATCACCATGTCACGGCAGCAAAAAGACTGCTCGTCCAATATGAAATGATGGAAGAATTGGAAAATAATATATGAGTCAACATCAAGGAAATTTTTTAGAGGATTTTTCACCTAACCAGGTATTTGAGCACGCCATTCCAAGAACCATTTCTGATGGAGATGTTTCTTTATACCTTGCTCTTGTAGGCAATCGAAATCCCTTGCACTGCTCAATTTCAACTGCACATAGTATAGGTTTAAATGCCATCCCAGTCGATGATATGTTACTTTTTCATATCGCATTTGGTCGAACAGTGAATGATGTTTCTTTGAATGCAGTTGCTAATTTAGGATATGCAAATATTCAGTTTAAAAAGTGTGCTTACGTTGGAGATACCATTCGATCAGAATCTCAAGTTATTGGTGTAAAGGAAAATTCAAATAGGTCGACTGGCGTAGTCTATGTCAGATCAACGACCTTTAATCAAGATAATGAAGAAATACTATGCTGGGTGCGCTGGGTAATGGTTCCAAAAAGGAATAATGACTCAAAAATTAACGAACTTATCCCGAATGATTTACCAGAGATTTCAGATTTATCAGAGATTCATCGTAATAATGTTTCATATGCAGATTTTAATTATAGCGATACCGGATCAGATTTATTATTTGAAAGTTATGAAATAGGTCAAATCATAAATCATTCCTCTGGAATGACCATTGATGAAACAGATCATACTCTAGCAACCAAACTCTATCAGAATAACGCAAAGCTGCATTTCGATGCTCATATGATGAAATCTACGCCATTTAAAAGACGTTTAATTTATGGAGGTCACATAATCTCATTATGTCGTTCATTATCATTTGAAGGTCTAGAAAATGCCCTACAGGTGGTGGGTGTGAATTCTGGTGTTCATTCTAACCCAACATTTGCTGGAGATACCATTTACACAAGAACAGAAATTATCGATAAATTTGAGCACAATAATTTTTCAAACGCTGGAATTTTAAGGCTAAGACAATTGGGTATAAAAAATACGCCTAGTGCTCTTATTGAAAATATTACCAGTGAAAAAAATGGGAAAAAAATTTACAACCCAAGCATAGTTCTTGATATTGATTATTTTGTAGTAATTCCAAAAAGGAAATAATTATGGCTTTAACTCATCCTAATGAAGCATTATTTATAGGTGAAAAACCTTTCCCAATGATTCCAGTGTGTGAACACTTTGCTGGCAGTGAAAAATTAATTACTAAAGCACTCGGTTTGCAAGAAACACTAGGTCCTGTTTTTAACATTACCTGTGACTGCGAGGATGGAGCTGCTGCAGGCCAGGAGCAGGAACACGCTGAGATGATTGTTCGTATCCTCAACTCTGAAGTTAATCAATTTAAAATGGCCGGCTCTAGGATTCATGATTTCACTCATCCTCATTGGAAAAAAGATGTAGATATTCTTGTTGCTGGAGCAGGAAACGTTCTTAGTTATATTACGATTCCTAAATCTACCAATGTTGAACAACCAGAAGAAATGATTGCTTACATTCAAAAAGTCGCTAAAGATAATAATATTAATCGTGAAATTCCAATTCATGTGCTTGTTGAAACGCATGGAGCTCTCGCTGATGTACATAACATTGCAAAACTTCCTTGGCTACAAGTGTTGGATTTTGGGCTTATGGACTTTGTCAGCGGTCACCATGGAGCCATACCTGCATCAGCGATGCGAAGTCCAGGTCAATTTGATCATAGGTTACTATCAAGAGCTAAAAGCGAAGTGGTTGCTGCAGCGATAGCCAATGGTGTAGTTCCTTCACATAACGTTACATTGGATTTAAAAAATACTGAGACCACCTTCTCGGATGCGAAAAGAGCACGTGATGAGTTTGGTTTCATGAGAATGTGGAGTATCTATCCAACTCAGATCACAGCAATTGTCGATGCAATGAAGCCGAATTTTAATGAAATACAAGATGGAGCAGAAATATTAATACTCGCCCAGGATGCCGACTGGGGGCCAATACAATTCAAGGGTGAGCTTCATGATCGAGCGACTTATCGATACTTTTGGGAAATCCTTCAAGCTGCAAAACAAACAGGTCAAAATATTCCTAAAGAAGCTGACCAAAGATTTTTTTCATAGAAAGGTTATTTGATGTCTGCTGGTAAAAAATTTAAAGATGCGCTTGTTCAAGAAAAACCACTTCAGGTAATTGGTGCGATTAATGCTTACCATGCCCTCCTCGCCACCCAAACTGGATTTAAGGCATTATATCTCTCTGGTGGTGGTGTTGCTGCGGGTTCCTTAGGGATTCCTGACTTAGGTATATCAACTTTGGAAGATGTATTAATAGATATCAGAAGAATCACTGATGTGACTGATACGCCCTTACTTGTTGATATAGATACAGGGTTTGGTGGTGCATTAAATATATCTCGGACAATTAAGTCAACCATCAAAGCTGGTGTCGCAGCTATACATATTGAAGATCAGGTGCAAGCGAAACGATGTGGCCACCGTCCAAATAAAGCTATTGTTTCACAACAAGAGATGGTAGATCGTATTAAGGCTGCAGTTGATGCTAAAACAGATCCAGACTTTGTCATTATGGCTCGTACCGATGCCTTAGCAGTAGAAGGATTATCAAGTGCAATTGATCGAGCATGCGCATGTGTAGAGGCTGGTGCAGACATGATATTTCCTGAGGCAATGACAGAGTTGTCTATGTATCAAGAGTTTTCCAATGCAGTCAAAGTCCCTATTCTCGCAAATATTACTGAATTTGGATCAACCCCACTTTTTACTAGAGAGGAATTGGCGGGTGCTGATGTCAGCCTAATTTTATATCCACTAAGCGCCTTCCGAGCTATGAATAAAGCCGCCTTAACCGTTTATGAATCAATTCGGCGAGATGGAACACAACAAAATGTAATAGAGCTGATGCAGACCAGAAATGAATTATATGAATTTCTCAATTATCATGCCTACGAAAAAAAATTAGATGAGCTGTTTGAGCAGGAGAAATAGATTACGAAGGAGAATTTATGAATAATGTCACTGAAAAAAAAGTAAAAAAGGGAGTAGCCCTTGCCGGTGTAAATGCTGGTACTACTGCTGTTTGTACCGTTGGGCACACTGGAAATGATCTGCATTATCGTGGTTATGATATTTTAGATCTTGCAAAATATTCTAATTTTGAAGAAGTGGCTTATTTATTAATTCATGGTGAATTACCGAATGCTGATCAATTAATAGCATATAAAGATAAACTTAAAACACTTCGAGATATTCCAGATGCGGTCAAGATAGCGTTAGAGCAACTGCCAAAAAATGCTCACCCAATGGACGTGATGCGAACAGGTTGCTCAGTCCTGGGAACAATTGAACAGGAAGGCGAAGATCGTGATATTGAGAATACAAAAAATATTGCTGACCGTCTTATTTCTTGTTTTGGCTCAATGCTGATCTATTGGTACCATTTTTCTCATCACGGAAAAAAAATAGATTGTGTATCTGAGATGGATTCCATAGCAGGACATTTTCTATATTTATTGCATGGAAAAGCTCCCTCGGAGCTTCATGAAAAGGCAATGAATACTTCACTTGTCTTGTATGCAGAACATGAATTTAATGCTTCTACCTTCACCTCTCGAGTTATTGCTGGGACCTTATCAGATATGTATTCAGCAATCACTGGGGCTATTGGTGCTCTTCGTGGACCAAAACATGGTGGTGCTAATGAAGCAGCAATGGAGATTATTGCACGCTATAAAGATGCTGATGATGCAGAAAAAGATATTCGTGATCGAATGGCTCGCAAAGAAATCATTATTGGTTTTGGGCACCCTGTTTACACTATTGGAGACCCAAGAAATGAGAGTATCAAATCTGTCTCAAAAGCATTATCTAAAGATACTGGAGATATGAATTTATTTAACATCTCAGAAAGAATTGAAAAAGTGATGTGGGATGAGAAGAAAATGTTCCCCAATTTAGATTGGTACAGCGCATCAAGCTACCATCTGATGGGCATACCAACTTCTATGTTTACTCCAATTTTTGTAATCTCAAGAACAACAGGTTGGGCGGCTCATGTCATTGAGCAAAGAATTGATAACAAAATTATCAGACCTAATGCAGAGTATACCGGACCAGAGAATAGATCGTACATACCAATAAATCAAAGATAAAGAAAGGTAAAAAATGTCTTCACATATTTCTAATGTAAGGCCTGAGCCCGATCAGGTCATCGTAGATATTGCAAAATATGTAAATGAGTATGAAATTAACAGCGATGAGGCTTTAGATACAGCAAGATATTGTTTAATGGATACATTAGGATGTGGTCTAGAAGCACTTAGCTATTCAGCATGTACTAAACTTTTAGGGCCGGTTGTTCCAGGAACTACTGTTCCTAATGGAGCAAAAGTTCCAGGAACCAATTATCAATTAGATCCCATCAATGCAGCATTTAATATTGGGGCCATGATCAGATGGTTAGATTTCAACGATACTTGGTTGGCAGCGGAATGGGGTCATCCATCCGATAACTTGGGGGGTATTTTAGCGGTTGCGGATTGGCTGTCAAGAACAAGAGTTGCGGAGGGTCAACCCCCCCTTCTCATGAAAGATGTGCTCATCGCCATGGTCAAAGCCCATGAAATTCAAGGGGTAATTGCTCTTGAAAATAGTTTTAATCGAGTCGGTTTAGATCATGTACTTTTAGTCAAAGTAGCCTCAACAGCAGTTGTCGCAAAGATGTTAGGAGCAAGCTATGAGCAAATCATTGATGCCGTCTCTAATGCCTGGTTAGATGGACAAAGTCTCAGAACCTATCGCCATGCTCCCAATACAGGTTCCAGGAAATCATGGGCTGCGGGTGATGCAACCAGTCGCGCTGTAAGATTAGCACTCATGGTAATGAAGGGTGAAATGGGTTATCCATCGGCACTTACTGCAAAAACATGGGGGTTTTATGATGTGTTATTTAAAGGCAAACCTTTTGAATTTACTCAAACATACGGTTCGTATGTAATGGAAAATGTTCTCTTTAAAATATCTTTTCCCGCTGAGTTTCATGCTCAAACCGCAGTGGAGTGCGCGCTAGCGTTACATCCAAATAATATTGACTTGATAGACACCTTAGAAAAAATAAATAAAATTGATCGGATTGAAATTACAACCCACGAATCAGCGATTAGGATTATTGATAAAACAGGTCCACTAAATAACCCAGCCGATCGTGATCATTGCATACAGTACATGACATCCATTGGTTTACTCAAAGGCAATCTTACCGCACAAGACTACGAGGACACGGTAGCAAATGACCCGCGAGTGGATGCACTTCGAGAAAAAATGACTTGTGTTGAAAAACCAGAATATACCAAAGATTATCTTGACCCAGATAAAAGATCAATTGCTAATGCAGTACAAATTTTTTATAAGGATGGCTCATCTTCTGAACAAGTGGCAGTTGAATATCCAATTGGGCATCGACGTCGAAGAAGTGAGGGAATTCCAGAGTTGATTAAAAAATTTAAGATCAACTTGCAGCGTGAATTTGATGATACTCGGGCTGAAAAAATTATGAATCTGAATTTAGATATTGATTTACTTCAACAAACACCCGTAAGTGAATATGTGGATCTATATACTAAGTAAGCTCAGACTGTATTGCTCTTAATTCATCAAACGGATCTTGGTATTCATCATATTCATGATCCGTTTGGGCATACCAATAACGACTATTAGATTCATCCCCTTCAATTTTATGAAGGACTGCATGGATCCAGTTCGAGTAATTTGAATGCATCTCTTGTACAATTTTGTGAGACGCATCCCATTGATCATTAATTGCTAACTCTAGTGCTTTAACAAGACTATTATTGCTCACTAATTTGATTCCTTTTGCTTTCTATATTCGCAATCTGGTAAATGATTTTCTAAGAGTCCATTGATTGTTAAAGTGGGCACTTTACAAAATTGACACTGGTAGTTATTCACACCCTCCTCAATTCTTTCTTGTGGGTAATCGATAAAATATTTACTCATTAATACCTGTCTCCTTAATCATCCATTCTAAATATTTTTTCTCTGCATGTATATCAAGCACAATTAACTCTGGTGTCTCGTATGGGTGATTCACTAAAAAAAAATTTTTAATCTCTTTGATCTTCTTATTTGTAGTTTTTATGATCGCCATTGTTTCAGTATCTGTGGCGATTTTATTTTTCCACCAATACATCGATTCCACGTTATCAATCAGGTTGACACAAGCAATCAATCTTTGATTTAGCAATTCGCTAATAAAAGACTTACAATTCTTTTTAGGTAATGTAGTTATGATGAGTTTGGGGCTATTAAAAAACATAAAAAACTATTCAAATTATTTTCAATACATTATAGTTGGAATCATATGTTATTTAAAAAACATTTAACAGAAGCTGGAAAACCATATTGGAGACATTTTATGTTTGCTTTTAAGGCTGGTTTCCTTCTTATCTATGCTGGTATTGCCTCAATTATTCATGCATTAATTCCCTCTATATTTCCATTTGTAAGTCAAAAAATTGTCCAAAGGTTAGTAAAAGAATCTGAACAAGAAAGAAGATCGAAATGAAACTCCTACTCATCCCCTTTTTAATCTTATTTAATTGTATCGTTCATGCATTACAAATTGGGGATATGACCCCTGACTTTAATGCAAACACAACAAAAGGAGATCTTAATTTTTACAAATGGTCTAAAGACAGTTGGGTGGTATTATTTTCTCACCCTGGTGACTTCACTCCCGTCTGCACTACTGAACTAGCTTATGCCGCTTTTCTGCAACCGGAGTTTGCTGACAAAAATGTCAAGCTTATCGGGCTTAGTGTCGATTCACTTGAAGATCATAAGGAGTGGATCCCGCACGTGAATGCTTACAAAGATAAAATTAAAACAGAATTCTCGCTAGAAAAATCTTTGGATAAGTTTACTGATGTATTTAAAAGCCGTCCTGATGTGGATTACCCAATCATTGCTGATACCTCAATGGAGATTGCAAAAATTTTTGATATGATTCACCCGAATGCTAATCCCAATGAAAGTGCCTTTGGAATCAAACATAAGGCTACTATAAGATCTGTATATATTATTTCGCCAGACAAGAAGATCCAAACCATCCTCACCTACCCCATGCACGTAGGAAGAAACTTTTATGAAATTCTTAGGACGGTTGATGCCCTTCAAGTCGCAGATAAATATAAAGTATCTACGCCAGCGAATTGGAATCCCGGGGATGAGGTGATTATTCCCACCTACATTACCAACGATATGATAGAAGAGCATTACTCAACTAATGATTTCACCGAACATCAACAATATTTAAGGATGATTGAACAGCCTGGTTTTTATCAAGGTAATAAAAATAGAAATAAAAGCCGGATTTATAAAAAGTAATTAGTTTAGATCAAGAATTGTTAATGTACCCGCTTTCATATCAGGAACATAAACTTTTTTGTTATCTTGACTTAAACTTATATCGGCTGCCGCTTCAAACTTATCACTTACGAGCTCAGCTTTACCATCAATAAGCTTATAAAGCTTACCTTCTAACCAACTACTTAAAAAGAAGCTTTCCTTCACTTTAGCAATTCCGTCTCCACCATTAAATCCATCGGCAATTTTCTTGAAAGATTTTTTGTTTAAATCAGCTTGAAAAAACTCACCAGCCCAGTCCAAAATATAGAGTGTCTCTCCATCTAAAAGAAGGCCGTTGGGAGCTTTAATTAAATTTCTCTCATCCTCAAATATCGTTTCTATTTCACCAGTAGTCTTGATTACAAAAATCTGACCCGTACTCTTAAAATCACCTGAATCAGAGACATATAAATTTCCTTTATCATCCACGTCAATATCATTCAAGAAGACCGGACTTCTAGGAAATTGCATGGTGCCTGCATACACAGCAGACGATTTACTTTTTAAATCAACCTCAACCACTACATCTCGATCGGTCACATATAATTTATTATCAAACAACACCAAACCTTTTGGGTCATATAGATTATCAACGATTGTGATACGGTTTCCACTTTTATCAATCATTGTGATTTTTCCGTCTTTATCAACATCTCGCTCACCTATTTCTGAGACGTAAATATTACCGTCCTTATCCTGGGCAACTGATTCTGGCATCTTGAAACCATCGATGACGGCATCAGCAAATACTGAGTTTGATAACATACCTAAACTTAATAAAATCCAAATTAATTTCATAAACATTCCTAAATAATTAACGTGTTAATTTCCAAACTGGTGATTTTCTTAGATCAGTAATTAAATAGATATCACCCTCTTGATCAATCTCAAAATCACGAATACGACCTATATCACTACTAAGAATAACCTCTTCACCAACAATTTCTCCATCCTCAAAATCCAATCGGATAAGACTTTCGCCATTAAGAGAACAGAGAATTAAATCGCCTTGCCACTCAGGAAAGGTTTGTCCATAGTAAAATTGTACACTGCTAATTGCCATCGAAGGTACCCAGTTCAGTTTCGTTGACGTAAATTGATCATCAAATGGTGATTTGCCAATTTTAATGCCAGTGTATTCGCTACCGCCCCATGATATATGTTTCCAGCCAAAATTTGCCCCAGACTGAGCAATCGCAATGTGATCACCCCCTCTAGGACCGTGACTGGAAAATAAAACATCATTTTCTGGTGTCAAAGTAATTCCTTGTGGATTTCTTACACCGATGGAATATATTTCGGGTAGCCAATCAGGATGAGATGTAAAGTGGGGGTTGTCATTTGGAACTGACCCATCTGTTTTAATTCGAATGATGCTGCCTGGATGAGCCTTCGGGTCTTGTGCAATCATCTCACCCCCTCGCTCGCCAAAACCGGCATATAGATTGTTGTCTTTTATTACGATGCGTGATCCATAGTGCCTATTTTCTTTTAACTTCGGTGAGGCTATCAGAAGATTGTGAAAATCTATAATTTCATTAGCCTGCAGCTTACCCTTGGCAATTGCAGAACTCGAAAATTTACCATCATGATTGTAACTGTAAGTAAAATATAGATAGTCGTCTTTTGGATTAAAATAAACATCCAACAAACCACCCTGCCTTCCTCCTGGTTTGTATTCAATGTGTTGAATGTTGTGATTGATTTCAGTTTTATCGGCAGTTTTTTTATTAAACCTAAATAAACCACCACCTTTTTCTGAAACGATCATCTCTTCATTGCTAATTGAAGTAATGCCCCAGGGATGTTCAAAAGAAACATCGTATTTTTCTAATCTAAAATCTGAGTTTGTCTTTACATATTTTCTGTAATCACTTATTTTTTGATCAGCAAGAGCCAAGGAAATATGAAAACTCAGAATGAATAAAATTATCTTATTATGCATATCAACTTTAAGCGGCGAATATTGTTTATCAATTTTACTTAAAAAGTTGAACATTTGTCCCCTATTTATATTTTTGTCATATCAGTTTCATATCGAAAAACATAATTTTAAATCAAAAATTAGTTCACATATTTATGAAAAATATCGATGTTGGCTTTGTTAACTATCTATATTCAAGATTATCTCAAAAGCAAAAAATTTAAAGAGTTATATGGTCAGATAAAAAAATGGGTAATATTTGGATAGATTAAAACTGTCTTAAACTAAATGGCGGAAGAGGTGAGATTCGAACTCACGGTGGGCGCGAACCCACGTCGGTTTTCAAGACCGGTGCATTAAACCACTCTGCCACTCTTCCGTGGTGCAAATTTTATCATAGGTTTGAAATCTGCAAAACTAATCTTTAAATATTTCTTCATGAAAACCGAAGTACCTGTAATCCTCAATTTTCATTGGATATAAAATCCCATCTAGGTGATCGCATTCATGTTGAACCACACGAGCATGAAAGTCTTCCACTTTTCTTTCGAATTTATTACCATCAGCATCATAGCCCTCGTATTTGATATGAGTAAACCTTGGAACAACTCCTCTGAGGCCAGGGACGGATAAACAACCCTCCCAACCATTTTCTTTGACATCCAACAAGGGTGTGATGACTGGGTTAATGAGGACAGTAAAGGGAACGGAGTCTGCCTCTGGATAGCGATCGTTTGTATCAAACCCAAAGATGACTAAACGTTTAAAAACACCAATCTGAGGGGCAGCTAGACCAGCCCCATCATTCGCCTTCATGGTCTCTTTCATATCCTCAATGAGCGTTTTAAGGTCATCTTTTTCAAAATCTATCGGTTCACTCACCTTAAGGAGATCAGGATTACCCATTTTTAGAATATCTCTAATAGCCATGAGTTTTTACAAGGTGAATAAGAATGTCGATGGTGTTTTTGATGGTTTGTTCCGAACTGTGGCTAAGCATGGCAGATGTAATTCCCTCTGCACTCTCTCCCCTTCCTGCTGCATGATTTGCTACAGGACAGATAGCAACATAGCTTAAATTTAACTCACGAGCTAGCGCTGCCTCTGGCATCGCTGTCATGCCCACAATCGTTGCTCCATCTTTTTCATAACGATCAATTTCCGCCGCCGTTTCCAATCGAGGTCCTTGGGTTGCTGCATACACGCCTGTGCTAACAAAGTTGTATTTAAGTTTTTGTAGAGACTGAATAATAATTTCTCTTAAACTCATATCATAGGGATAAGTGAAATCAATGTGTTTGACGGGGATCTCTAGCCCGTCAAAGAAGGTGTTATTTCTTCCATAAGTATAATCAATAATCTGATGCGGAATGACAAAATCTCCTACCTTGATTGATTTTTCAATAGATCCTACTGAAGCAATTGAAATAATAGACTTAACACCAACCGATTGGAGGGACCAAATATTTGCTCGATAATTAATATTATGAGGAGCTAATGTATGATTAGCACCATGTCTAGCCAAGAAAATAACTTCTTTACCACCTAGATTACCAAAAATCAGGGGTTCTGATGGTTGACCGTAAGGAGTTCTTACAATTTCACGGCGTATTATTTCAAGTCCCTCAATATTGCCTAGTCCGGATCCACCGATTATTGCTAGCAAAATAATTTATCCTTATATAATAATTAAATGAGATCAGATAATTATATAAGTCTAAAAGATAATCAGGTAATCAGAAAGCATTATGAAAACTTTTCTATTGCTAAATTTTTACCCAAAGAAAATAAAAATGCCATTATTACCATCTATGCTTTTGCTCGTATTGGAGATGATATTGCAGATGCCGAAAATCTATCGGTAAAAGAAAAGCAATCGCAACTCAAAAAAATGAAATCTCAGTTAGATATGATAAAAAAAAACTGTATGCCAAGCGAACCGCTATTTATTGACTTATTTCATCTCATTAAAACTTATAAACTCAATATTCAATTTTTTTATCAACTCATGGATGCTTTTTTTCAAGACACAATCAAAAAGAAATACAAAAATGAAAATGAGTTATTTGATTACTACAAACATGCAGCGCATGCTGCTGGGAAGCTATACCTTCAAATCAATGGGCTGGATTCAAAAAAAACGTATGCCTATGCAAATCATATTTGTTCTGCTTTTGCTATGATTGATATGATTCAAGATATTCGTGAAGATCTCAATAAAAGCCGAGTTTATCTGCCAGAATCATTGATTAAACAATATCAAATTAATGTTCCAGCACTTAAAAAAGAGCAATTTCTTGGAAATTGGGAAAAATTAAAAAATTATTGGACTGATCAAATCAATAATCGCTTAATATTAGGAAAAGACATTCTTAACTATGGAAATTGGCGTTTTAAATTTGAAATGAAATTATTAATATCAGCTGGCCTCATGCTTAGTCAAAAAATCAAAAAAGAAAAAAATCCATTCCACATAAAAATGAATGCAATAAGCTGGTTTATTGTTTTTACTAAGGCTTTTTTTCTGCGATGACTCCAGATCAGTATTGCAAAAATAAACTAAAAGAAAGTAAGACTAACTTCGCCCTGCCTTTTCTCTTTCTCAATTCACAAAAGAAAAAAGCTCTGATTGCTCTGTACGCCTTTTGCCGTGAAGTAGATGATATTGCAGATAATTGTATTGAATATGAGGTTGGTTTAGCGAAATTAAACTGGTGGTACTCTGAAATCAACAATTTATACCAAGACAAACCTCAACATCCAGTAACCAAGGCCCTTTTAGAGCCGATTAAAAAATTTAATTTAAATCAGAATTACTTTATAGAAATCATTGATGGCATGAAAATGGATCTGGATTTTAATCGCTATCAAGATTTCAAGCAATTGCAACTATATACGTATCGAGCAGCCTCGGTTGTTGGTATTTTAGCGGCTCATATATTTGGGTTTGAGAACAAAAAAACATTAGATTATGCCCATAATCTGGGTATCGCACTTCAATTAACGAATATTATCCGAGATGTAGGCGAAGATATACGAAGAAATAGAATTTACATTCCATTAAATGACTTAAAACAATTTGATATTGATGAAGAAGATTTTAAAAGCAATATAGACAACCAAAAACTCATCAATCTAATGAAATATCAAATTGAACGTGCCAGATCATTCTATCGCAAGGCTTTTTCATTGTTACCAACAGAAGATAAAACCAATCAACTTCCTGGCATGATGATGGGTTACATTTACTATGATTTATTACTGTCGATTGAGGAAGGTAATTTATCCAATATTCTTAAGGAGCGAACCCAACTCACACCGATAAGAAAGGGTTATATAATATTAAAAACAATAATAAAAATAATAACTTAGAATAATATTTTCATTTAAATTATTATTATTTAAAAGCCTCGTTTAATGCATTTTTGATATTATCAACAGGAATTAATTCAACATCATGAATAGTTTTTTTAGGTAGATTCTTTCTTGGTAAAATTATTCGTTTAAAGCCTAATTTTATAGCTTCCTGGATTCGCTCCTGCCCTCGAACAACTGGCCTTACTTCCCCTCCTAAACCAACCTCTCCAAAAATAAGAGTTTTGCTATGCAACTGTTTTTCTTGCAATGAAGACGCGATGGCAATCAAAACAGCTAAATCAACACCTGGTTCCGCAATTTTAACCCCTCCAACCGCATTTAAGAAGACATCATGGGTGTGACATGATAAACCTAAGTGTTTATTTAACACCGCTAAGATCATTGATATTCTATTACTCTCCAAGCCAACCGATAATCTCTTCGGAGAGGATTGCTTTGAT
>Ga0222718_10003529_pt1 | contig 13382 bp, 25 predicted proteins | sample C33_27DmetaG_FD_165045 | JGI IMG/M metagenome (GOLD analysis project Ga0222718, IMG submission 165045) | Estuarine water microbial communities from San Francisco Bay, California, United States - C33_27D | ecosystem: Environmental > Aquatic > Marine > Unclassified | place: USA: California... | reverse complement strand
CGCCAGTCATACCAATGCCATAACTTGTTTTTACTGGCACAGGTTCAGGATAATTATATTCAATTGGCTCAACGCCCTCTTTATATACTATACAACGCGACTGATTTAAACACTTGCGCGGATAAGGACAATTAGTGCAAGATTCCATTACTTTTTCTTCCTTTTTTTGCCAGTAGCGGTAGTAGACCAATTAACACGCTTACTGCTGGTTTTTTTCTTAGCTTCTGATTTACTAATCTTTGATGCAATTTTAGCAGGTCTGCAAGCAGGGTAGCCTCGCTTTTCACCTTTTTTGCGACCACATGGCTTGTTAGTCTTTACATCACGCCAATCCTCGTCAAACCACTTACCTAAGCCCTCTTTTTTAGCCATTATGTAACCCTATTATCCTTGCCAGTCCAAGTGCCACCCATAGCCTTATATCGCTTAGAAGCATACGCATTAGCGTACGCACTCGGATACACCTTAAACTTACGCTTTGCTTCAGCCTTTGCTTTTGCCCATAAGCTAGGATTTTTAGGCTTTGGACTTCCGCTAGCCTTCTTAGACATTAGCAGTATTTGCCTGTCTTTGTGCGGTCTTTAGACTTCTTGCCTTTTTTGCCTTTTCCGTATGCCATTATTTTTCCTTTCTAATAGCCATATATTTCGTTTGGGTTAAAATAATATTCTTGAGGATTATAATAATTTCTACCATCATAAAAACCCATGGGGGTTCTGCTAGATAACGGATTTTGCATAATTTCCCGACTAACCGTAGAATCTTTTAGCATCTGCATACGCAAACGCCTCATCTCCAATTCTTCTGGGCTAATCATAAAATCTTCCGTGTATGGCTCATACACTTCCTCATCTCTAAATAGATAAGGTTGCCTATCGTCAAGCAGTAGCCCCTTGTAAATCATCTGAGGATATTCGTCCTCTAAATATTCTTGTTCTGGAAGTAAAAGTCCAAACATTCTACCACTTTACCTTATCTGCCCAAAAAGCCGCAGACATCTTGCCCTTGGCAATGTTCTTGGCGTGTCTATCCTTGAACGATTTACGCTTCTTCTTCATCGCCTCGCTCTCACCCTTCTTAGGTGCGCCAGCAGTCTTAGCACCCTGCTGTCCAAACCGAATGGTTTTTACCTTATCACCTGATTTTGCTACAACGACATGGCTTTTAGTAGGATGATTAGGCGTTCTTTTAGGCTTATTATAACCGCTAACACCAACTCTTTCTAATCTTGGATCTTTACTCATCAAAGCACTCTACGTCACAACTTTTTAAAATATGTTTTATTGTTTCTGGGTCAAAACCACTTTTAATGCCAGAGGAAACCAGTAAATGCATTGAGGCATCAAATATATGACCCCAATTAATATTATCAGAACTAGCAATAATGCCATTTGCCTGAACTTCTAACATAGTCTTAACAGTTTCTAGCTCAGAATCCACATAAGGGTCATCATCAAATGTAAATTCAATATCTAATTTACTGCCAGGGAACTCGATAACATTGTCATTCATACTATCCAACCAGTGTTTCGTTTCATGCTGTTGATACTACTATAACCTTTTGAGTAACCTCTCGCAATCGCACCATTTTGCGCAAAGGATAACACAAATGCATCCGCAACGTCAGGGCTTCGCTGACCGCGCTTTTTCATCTCATCCTTACTTTCAACCTTTAACTTACCAGTGCTGAGATACTTATACCTAATTCCAGTCAATTCTTGTATCAACGTATCGTCTTCAGGTATCTTAACGTCCCTTCCTTCAAACCACTCTCGCGCATTCCAGAACAATTCATCCCTAAGACGATTAAATCTATCCTTTAAACTAGCTGTTTCACTAACAGCAATAGCAACAGCAGGCATGTCTAACTCTCGTAACCTATCAGCAAGACCGGCACCAATGCCAATAGCATCAATATATATCGCTTGTGGACGTAACATATATGGCGCAGCTTCGTACTCGCTCATAACAATACCTGCCATTTCCATCAAATCACGACCCTGATACGTCTTTATTGGCTCTAAAAGCACATTACCCTGCCTCTTGGCTATAGCGCTTCTGTCAGCACCAAAACGCGCAACATCAACACCCCAAATAATAGGCGTGGTAGGCGAAGATTCAATATCACGCTTTACTGCCTCTTCAACCAAATATAACGGCAATAACACATCATCTGACTGCGTGGGAAACTGTCCAAGAACCCTTACACGAAAAACATTGCTGTCCTTGCCATACTTTTCTTCCATGCTTTCTAAAAATTGTTCTGTAACACTAGGGCTATCATAACAACTAACTGTCATTGTCTCCCATCTATGCCTTTGGCTATGATGGCTTTCATAGAAAAAACCCTCAGACCTAGTAGGGTTTCCACACATTACAGTCTTCGCACCTGCCGTAGACATAGCACCCTCACCAACCTGAAACACAACGTCAGGAATACCAGAGGCTTCTTCGCAAACAAACAACATGTTTTCACTATGAAAACCCTGCAATGCTTCTGGGTTCTCTCTTCTAGAAGTTCTCGCCACTGCAAAACTATCGCTTGCACCCTTCAAACTTATCTTGTCACTCTTAAACTCAAGCAAGCTCTTAAAACCTTCTGGCAAGCTCCTAGCCCACTTATCAATCTCAGTCCATAAAACATCAGATAACTGGTGTGCCGTATTTGCAGTAACAGCAACCTTGCAAGGATAATGCGTACATAACCACCACAGCACTAACCATGACTGAAAAGCAGTCTTACCAACACCATGTCCAGACGCAATGCTAACACGATCATTCTTGCCAATAGCCCTTAATGCATTCTTTTGCCACTCATATGGCTTTGCACCAATAATCGTCTCAACAAATAACACAGGGTCATCATGCAACTTTATCAGTAAATCTGTATTTTCAGTTTTTTTCGGCTGGGGTGTCATGGCTGTTTTCAATCAAAGGGGGGGTGGTCACTTTAGCTACACCATCAATCGTGTTGCCACGAGCTAACTTCCTAGCCTCAATCTGTGCAGCAGCAAGCTTTAATTCATCAACAAAACTGTTCACGGTATGTTCCACCTCAATATTCTGCTTCTCACCGTAAAAACGTGGATATAACTTCGCAGCACGCCACTTGTATGTGTCTATCAGCACTCGTGCTTGTTGCGCATCTAACTCGCCATTACGCATATCAATAATAGCATCGTCAATATCATCATCGATTTTTTGCGCACGTAGTTCCATCGCTAAACGATACTGGTCACGAAACTCAGTATCATCCTTCAACCACTTCGACACAGTAACAAAGCTAGGCATATCGTCACGCTTGCAAACCTTTCTGGCAGATTCGCCATCGGAAACCCTAGCTATAAACATCTCTTTGCAGTATTCTTTGTCGTGTTCCATGTTAAGCAATGTAAACGGTGTGTTAAAGTATGGCAAGTGTGGGGTTATATTTTTTTATTGCGCCCCCAGAAAAAATTTAAGGGGGGGGTTCAGAACAAAACGTGAACATAACGAGAACCTGGAACAAAACCAGAACAAATCTAGAACGAGCTGCCCGAAACAGAACAAAACAAGAACGACCTGGTGTTAACCCGATTGTGGTTAAATTGTGGCACGAGAACAAAACGTGAACGGCTATGCAGCCGAATGCCAGGTTGAGGGATCGCGCGCGCGGGTAATGTTTAAATGTGATTGCCCTTATCAATCCCAAAAACAACAAACAAAAAACCTGCATTATATAGCGTATGCATTTTTTTACTTGCAATCGCTTGCTATTTGTTTATTATATTTAAACAAGTATAATTAAAACGGAGTGTGAAAAATGACAAACAAAAAACCAAATGGCTATATTATATACCAAGGCACTAGCCTAATAGATCCAGATTCTGAGATTGTTGTGATTGCGCAAATAGGAAAATCACAAAATGCAAAAACGGGATCCATGATTCAGACACAAATAATCAGAACGGATATTGATCCACTGCTAGCAAGTAAGAACGGATCAGATTATGCGATTTGCGGTAATTGTCCACACCGTGGCAATTCACACAATGATCCCACAAAAAAGACTGCCAAAAATAGATCTTGCTATGTCACTTTGATGCACGCGCCTCTCACAACATATAAGCAATTTAAAAAAGGTGCTTATCCAGAATTAAAAGGACATGATGAAATAGCAGAGATAGCAAGAGATCGTAAGGTAAGGATCGGAACCTATGGAGATCCTAGCGCGGTTCCATCTTATATTTGGGATTCCCTTTTATCTCTTGCGAGTGGACATACGGCATATAGTCACCAAGCGAATATAATTGGTGCGGATTTTAGATCCGATCTATTCATGACTAGCGCGGATTCATTTGTTGAAGCAAAGGACGCTTGGAAACATAACAAGCGCACGTTTCGGGTTATCAAAAACATTAACGAGGTTCAAAAGGATAAAGAGATCTTATGTCCCGCAAGCGAAGAAGCGGGGAAAAGAACCAACTGTTTAAAATGCGGTTTATGCGCAGGATCGCAAATTAAAGCAAAATCAATTGCAATCGTTGCGCATGGTAACGGCTCAAAATATGTCGCTTAATAGCTTTTATAGGTGGATAGGTGTTAATTATAGTCTATCCATATATAAGCGCTATAACGTGCTTAAAACGCGAATAATCGCATAAACAAAATGGAGGTTTAAAAATGTTTAAATTTAAAAATAATGATATCATAGAATTGAAAGCGATAAAGCATTCCGCATTCGCGAGCGAGGAAACGCATTGTTACGAAGCAAAAATATATCTTAATGGGAAAGCTATATTTACAGCTTCAAACAATGGAAGAGGCGCGTCTGACGATTATTACCCGATAGGCAAGTTTACTTATTCAGATATTCAAGCGATTGATCAACGGTTGCGTGATGAATTGCCCAAATGGGACATGAAGATCGAAGATACGATCAAAAAAATGGATAACACGTTGGAGATGTGGTGTTGCGATATGGTTAATAGACATTTAGCCAAACGTGATTTTAATCGGTTATTGAAAAACAAAGTATTGGTTAAAAAGCCAAATGAAAAAGATTTAAATTTCTTCTCTTGGAAAAATACAAAAAAGATCACTCAACAACATATCGATCATATTAAATCAAAATATAAAGAATATGAGATCCTTAATGAAATGCCATACGATCAGGCATTTGAGATTTTTTACAACGATTAAACGGAGGTTTTAAAATGAATATACTATCGTTATTTGACGGCATGTCGTGCGGACGCATTGCGCTTGATCGTGCCAATATCAAAGTAAATAAATATTACGCTAGCGAGATCGACAAATACGCGATCAAAGTATCACAAGCAAATTTTCCTGATATTCAACATATCGGGGACGTTACCCAAATATTGAAACGATCACACCTGCATAATGAATCTATCGACCTGCTACTAGGTGGATCGCCATGCCAAGGGTTTAGTTTTGCTAATGGCGATCGGTTAAACTTTGACGATCCAAGATCAAAGCTATTTTGGGATTATGTAAACGTGTTAAGGGTTTTAAAGCCTAAATACTTTTTGCTTGAAAACGTAATGATGAACCAAGAATCGCAGGACGTTATTACAAAAGAATTAGGCGTTGAACCTATCCTGATAAATTCAAGCTTGCTATCTGCACAAAACCGCAAGCGATTATATTGGACAAATATACCTTTTGATATGCCACAAGATGCAGGGATCGTGCTTAAAGATATATTACAAGATCCAAGTGAGATTGATCCTAAATTCTTTTATAGTAATAAATCGGTTGAATACATGGAACGTGGCAACGAAAAGTGGCAACAAGCAGGATCTAGGCGTGCTGATGGATACACGCAAGATCCAAGTAAGGATAAATCCTTTACACTTACCGCTAATTTCCACAAAGGCGTGCCATATAATTATTTTAATGACACGCGGTTTAATGATTGCCAACAGATAGGAACTGCTAACGATATCAACGGACACGATATCTTAAAACGCATTTATTCGGTTAATGGTAAAGCACCCACATTGAACACTATGCAGGGTGGAAATAGAGAGCCAAAGATTGCGCTTGATGATACGCATTATCGCAAGCTTACTCCTATCGAATGTGAACGTTTACAAACGGTTCCAGATAATTACACCAATCATGTTAGCAACACGCAACGCTATAAAATGTTAGGTAATGGGTGGACAATTGATATTATTGCACATATTCTAAAAGGGATTAATTGATAAAACGGAGGTTTAAATGGATCAATTAAAATATATAGATAAAATGAATGCCGACCTTTTCGGTAAGTCTAATGTTAAGGTTACAGTCAACAAGGATAAGACCTTAAACTTCATAATCAAGCACGTTATGCCTGATATTGTTGATCAACAGTCGTTCGATAATATCATGGAAACATTAGAGGTATGGTTTGATATCACTAATGAACAACGTATAGAAGCTGTTGAAAATTGCGGTTATTTCAAGCTTAACCAACCTGTGGATCAAGACTATGCTTGATCTGTATACAATAACGGCTATCACGTTTTTATATTGTTTATTACTGCTAATACTGCTTTTCTGGCGGATTAGCTAAAAAAGACATAGGAGGGAAAAAATGTCTAATGTTGTAAAAATCAAAAAATCTAGAACCATCTCAAGAAAAGACGCTAACGACCTATTTTGGGTTGTTAGTGCTATATCTGTTGCAATTGGTGAGATAGGGTCAGTAAGAAAAGATGAAGTCGGCATAGCATGGTGGCGCAAGGGTGATTTATGTGTTTTGCTTGAAGAGACAAAGGTAGAACACCCCGAAGCTTCACGCTATGGTGTAACCATATTCGATGATAAATTAACCGACATACAGCGCCATAGGGTGATGGGCGCTTGTTGGGATCACGATATGCCTTTTAGATATGTCTAATGATCACGCATCGTAATATATCAGGACATGAATCCATTGTTGACCAGTTTATCGTTAACAATGGGTTCGTAAATGACCTGCCAGAAAACTATGTTATTAAGTCGGATTCTTATTTTGCTGATTATCATAAAAAAGAATTTGAATATTCAAAAATAAAATCTGCATATGAAACGGTTCATGAATACATACCAAAAGTAGGCACATTAGTGCGTGCAGAAACACTTGGAAGAGATGAACCTCATATATTCTATAAAGCATTAATCAAATGCAGCCAAAGTTCTTCTATGGCAGAACAAGGTATATATAGCACAGATTGCAGTATTTTGTTTGTAAGAACCAAGCACAAACAGGAATACAAAAAAGTTTTTAAAATAAAGATGAAGGTAGAAAAAAGTTATTTTGATAAAATTAAACGCATTTGTGATAATTATGATAACCCCATGCTATCTCATAGGCTTTTTTTATTAAAAGATAACTCAGCTATGAAGATAAGTTATGACCAACCAAAAATTTTTTATAAAACTAAACGCATAAATGCATCTGAATATGAGGCAAGAATAAGAAGACAAGAAGCTTTAAAAAATGCAACTCCTAACTGTCAAACATATGAACAAAGAATGCAAATAAGATTAATGGAATTACAACGAGACAAACTAAATAATACCGATGGAAAAAATTCCTGGCATTTAGATCATATAATCCCATTACAAAATAAAGATGTCTCTGGACTTCATGTCCATTGGAATCTTAGGATAATAAAAGCTAGAGAAAATCTTTTGAAGTCTAACAAGTTTGAATTAGGAGATAGATTTGGATGAAATAAGTTTTTTACTTTGGATTTATAATCACGAAACAACGCATAAGGAGAGGAAACTGCGTTATGAAACACTCAACGAAGAACAACAGCACAGGCTGCAACGTGCAATATCGCAAGCAAACTTACAACACGACCCAAGAATCGGATTCATCGCAGACCCAAGATATTCTTAAACCTTGTCACAATTGCGAAGGTTTAGGCTTTTATTATGCTTGGAAAGGAAATCTTGGACACAATGATCCTGACGGTGTTGAGATTGAACAACTATGCTTAGATTGTGGCGGTTCAGGAATTTATGATGATAGGGATTTTTTTGTTGTATAAACTTTTAGAATGACATAAGCTTATTATGTTTGTTCATTTTAACACTCCCTAACTGAGGTGGCTTTATGCCACCTCTTTTTTTGCTTTGAAAGTAATATGAGATTAAAAAGGTTTAGGCAATCCATTGCCGATAGACTTCCAAGCAGCATCAGATTGATCGCTAAGTAAGAACCCCTCCACATCCTTTAAGATGCTATCAAACGCATATCCCTCATGTTTATGCTTTCCCCAAAGTCCATCAGCTAATCTATGAGCAAATGCCTTTTGCTTTTCTGAAAGGGTTTTCCTCTTAAAATGCTTACTACGCTGTTTTTCACTATTATTAATAAGGGTTAAAGTATTATAAGGGTTAGTGTGTCTCTCTGACACCCCAGGAGAGGGTTTTGAGGTGTCACTGTGACACCTATCAGACTGACACCCACTCATAGACGCAATATTTACAACAATAATATCAGTCTTATTAAACCTTTTTTGTCTGGCAATTATATCATTTTCTTCTAGCTGTTTAAGCTTGCGAAGGGTCGTGCTTCTACTGCACCCACACATAGCAGATACACGCTCTACTGAAGGCCATGCTTGTCCCATACTATCGTTAAAGTGATCCGCAATGCATAACAATACCAATTTCTCTAAGGGATCTTTTGTCTCATAATCCCATGCTGCAGCCAGTGCTTTTAAACTCATTTGCTTAACCTCCGTTTAGCTAAATTTAACCATAATTCATGCATCGGTCTTAGTTTGTCCTGTTCCATAGTATAACACCGACCATGACCCAAATCATCTTTTTTAGATTTTTTTGCAAACTCCATTTTTGTTATCCACCCCCTGATGCAAACATCATCCTTATCTTGATATCCAGTAACCAGGACACCAATGTCAGCACGAAACTTTTCTAAGGTTGGAAATAGCAATTTACCTTTTTCGTAAAAAGAAGACTTCACATCAATGCTGATATCATCAATCCAAATATCCACACCATCATCTAAGCCTAGTGCTTGAATAGTCGTATCAACATTAAATAACTTAGCGACTGCCAACTCACCTCTAACGCCAAGCATATCAACTTGCCTGGAGGAGTTTTCGGCAACTGAACCGTCTATATCCGCATTGATAGCAAACTGCGCCCTAGCAAGTGCAGCCTGTCTTGATTCTTGTAACTCCCTACGAGAAAACTTTATCAAAATTGATTCCACTTACTTCTTCCTCTATAGGTGTTGTAACCGCATTATATATGTCACTGCCTCTTGACAGTTCCCAAACACAAACCCATTTACTAGGCAGATACTTTCCGTCTGTGAAACCGCCAATCTTGTATACAGCATCATTCGGGGCGCCATCACTTACTGCCTGCGCTATGCAATCTTTTATTTGGTACATCTCCATTTCTTTAAAATAGCCGTACCGTATAATATATCTGTAATCCCTGTTTCTTCTATTTTCTTTAGATAATTTGGGCGGTGAGTAAATCGATTTTTTTAAATGATTGTGCTTCATATAGATTGTTCCTCCATGCATATGCCAGCAATACTTGGTTCTAAATCATTTTTTCTAAACATTAATCTTGTTGTTTCCACTGTAAATATAAGCTCTATTTCGCATACTTGCTTATTTTTGTACCTATCTAAACTTTCAGCGTAGGTGCAGTCATTTATCCCAAAACAAACCATTAGCCCGATATAAAACATTATAATCTGCCTGCTAGCATATCTAAAAAGTCCTCCAGGTCTAAAACAGCTAGCGCCCTGTTTCTGTCCTCTGATACAACCAGAACATCAGCGCCAAGCAGATTTTCGTATAAAAACTTAAAACCAGACTTTCGCTTTTTAGCTTCTACAACCCATGTCTCTCTGCCTTTTTTGATATGAACGTCACCTTTAAACCCTGCTGCGCTTCCTGACAACGGAACCCGATTTGCCTCTAAATCCCTTTGCCTAGCTTTATCAACAATCTCTCTCTCAAAACGACTGCCTTTTTCTTTATTACGATTTGGCATTATATCCATTCCACTCTTTGCCTAGATTGTTCACCCCAGACAAACCAAGCAAAAGCAATACTGCCACTGCCTTTAGATTCTGTCTCGCCTGGGTACATTGTCTGACGCTTACTAAATACATAACAAACGTCAAACGGATACTTACTGAAAAGCCTCTCATACCTTCCCTGACCTTCTAAGAAGGCAAGGCGCAGTAACCATGCATGGCGCTTATAGCCAAGATGAATTGCATGTAAGATAAACTCTTCTGCTAATTTAAATGGTGGGTTGGTTACTAAATAATCACACGGTCTTTTCTGGCAAAACAGAAAATCTTGATTAGGTATCCCATAACCTCTATCCACAAGGTCTTCGCTGAAAACATCGTGCCAGTATGACTTTAAGACCTTCGACATACGACCAGTACCGCAAGCAGGTTCATGTATGCTAACAGGCATTTCAAACTCATGCTTCAACAGTGCCAATGTCATTAGTTCAGGTGTGCTGTAAAAATCATCCTTTTCACGCATCCATAAACTCCTCGCACCAATCTTTTAATCCAACCCTACCATTTGACCATCTATATATCTCCATCATCTTTTGACCAGACGGTGGCGAATATTTATAAATCCAGTGATGTACGTTAGACCTGTTGACATTCAAAGCTTTTGCGCACTCTGTCTGCGATATGCCTTTAGACACTAGGTATTCTGCCAGTTTCAACAAAACCTCCGTTAAATTATATAAACACATTGTTTAATACATATATTTTTTTGCTTGACTGGTCAAACTAATTTTGCCATTGTCGAAAAGTAAACGGAGGTTAATAATGACTAAAATTGCAGAAAAATTTAATTCGATTGGGTTGGAACATTTCAGCCCATCGCAACTCACCAGACCTATATCTGTCTGGATGTTTGAATATGTTGCGCTTAGTAAGGAAGCCAGGCGCACGATTATTGTCGGAGAAAACGCAGCATTCGGTACTTCAGTTCATCAAGGTGTCCAAGGTATGTTATGTGCAGGTCAGGATATAGATGCCGTAACTGAGGACGCATTAACGAGTTTTGATTTTCACCCTGCCAATAAGAATGATGAAAAGCGTAAAGCATACAGAGATCTTATTAAGCCTGCGATTGAAAATGGTGTAGAACTTCTTGGCGCACAGTTTGGTAATTCTGAGGCAGAACGCAAAATAGAACTACACCTACCTAATGTATATCTACCCATCATAGGCTATGTCGATATATATAATGAAAAAAGTTTCTGTGAGATGAAAACAAAAGCACCTCGTCAGAACCCACCTAAAAAAGATGGCACTCGTACATTTGGAAAAGCAAGCTTACCAAAAGAACCTACTTTTGACCACATTCTACAGTCAGCCGTGTATCACAGGGCAACAGGGGCAACACCTCATATAGCTTACATATCAGCAGATGATGGTATCGTATTTGACCCTTCTAATTGCGATATGTTGAAGCCTGACGGCATTGGATATGCAATAGAAGAAATTCGCAAGAAAGCAATCCTTAGACAGAACCTAATTAATATCAGCACCGAACCTAAAGTATTAGCAGGGTTAATTGAGGCTGATTTTAACCACCCATTTTATTGGGATCATAACTTTAAACAGGAGGCTAAAGACCTATGGAAAGTTTAGACTTTACCGCAAAATTAAACCAAGCAATGGCATTGGTTTCAGAACTTAATAAAAGTCACGGTGTTCGTCAGCGTGGCGGTAAGATGTATACACAAGTGGTACATCGCATGGAAGCATTCAGACAAGTCTTTGGCACTAGCCTTGGCATTGATACGCAGGTTATTGTCGATGATGGTCAGCGCGTTGTTGTCAAAGCTATCATTACAGATAGCAATGGCATGACCATTGGCGCAGGCATGGCAGAAGAGATTAGGGGTCAAGGTCACGTTAACACCACCTCTGCGCTAGAAAACTGCGAGACAAGCGCTGTAGGGCGCGCTCTATCGTCTTTAGGACTTGCAGGGGGCGAATATGCCTCTGCTAACGAAATGGACGCTGTAGCGCGTAAAACAGAGGCTAAAGCTACATCGACACCTGTTGCTGTTCAATCATCAGAACCAAAGGCAATTAGAACGCCATTGTCTATTGATGATGAAATACGAATGGCTCCAGATTTGGAATCACTAAGGGCGCTTTACAATCGCCTTGGGATGGCGGCAAGCGATCATGTCGCAAAGTTCACAGCTAGAAAAAAGGAGTTAGAAGCTAATGGCTGAATATGAACAAAAGGATATGACTGGTTCTTTATTCCACAATGATAAGGGTGATAATCAAAATCGCCCTGATATGCGTGGTACAGTCAAAATAAATGGCACTAAGTATTCTGTGTCTGGTTGGAACAATGAATCTAAGGCAGGCAAGAAATATCTTAGCCTGAAGGTTCAAGAGTTTACAGAAAACCCTATGGGTAATGGTAACACTCAAAAACCTGCACAACAGCCATTGGTAGATGAAATACCGTTTTAAACATGCCACGCAAGAAACGCAGTAAACCTAAGTATATCCAACCAGATAACTACAGTGACTGCGATTTTTGTGGCAAAACATTTAACTGGAAATATGGAGGAACAGCAAATGCAGCAGGTAAATTCTTCTGCACAGACGAGTGCTTTGATAAAAACCGTCACAAGAAAAAGGGATCAGAAGTGCCGACTTTCGATTCACTCTGATCAACTTTTAGATATTCTTGATGCGATAGAAGAAGTCACAAACATAAGCGCGGCAATGATTATAAGCTCTAAAAGGTCAAAATTTATTAGTGACGCTAGATGGATGTTCTTTTATTTAGCACAAAGAACAACAGATCATTCCGATAATTTTATAGCTAACCAGGTCAGTAAAGACAGAAGCTCTATGTCTCACGGCATAGAAAAAGTAGAAAATCATATTGATACTAATTCTGGTTTAGACCAAAAATTAAAAAAGGTTGTAAAATGCTTAATGTCGAAGAAAAATTAAAACAAAATATGCGTCTTAAATATGTGCAACATGAACATATAAAAAAGTACGAAAAAGCAGGTTGGGGTGTCCTAAAAAAATTACATGGACATCACGGTGAACATGCAGTATTGATGTGCTTTATTGAAGAAAATAACAATCAGGTGCGTATTAGGAATAATAATGCTAAGTAGTTCAAAACAAACAGAAAATAATTTAGTAAAAAATCCGCATCATTACACTTCTGGAAACATAGAATGCATAGATGCTATTCGTGCTTCTATGTCGAAAGAAGGGTTCAGTGACTATTGCAAAGGCAATGTTATGAAATATATATGGCGGTATAAAAGTAAAAACGGAACTCAAGATCTAGAAAAAGCACAAGTATATTTAAATTGGT
>Ga0222718_10003525_pt1 | contig 13387 bp, 17 predicted proteins | sample C33_27DmetaG_FD_165045 | JGI IMG/M metagenome (GOLD analysis project Ga0222718, IMG submission 165045) | Estuarine water microbial communities from San Francisco Bay, California, United States - C33_27D | ecosystem: Environmental > Aquatic > Marine > Unclassified | place: USA: California... | reverse complement strand
ATTGTCCAAGGCATTTGGGAGAGATTCTCAAGGGCGGTAGGGAGAACGTTGCTGATCGCGGCTTGTTTATCACCAAGAAACGTTATGCGCTAAACGTGTATGACAAGGAAGGTAAACGTGTTGACGTAAACGGCAAGACCGGAAGTATCAAAGCAATGGGTTTGGACTTGAAGCGCAGTGATACTCCAGTTGTGATTCAGGATTTCCTAAAAGAAATCCTTGAGCGTGTGCTAAATGGTGCAGATCGTGATGAGATTGTACAACGCATTATTGACTTCAAGTATGAGTTTGCGGATCGTCCAGGTTGGGAGAAAGGTTCTCCAAAACGTGTAAACAATCTGACCATGTACAGCAAACGCGAAGAACGTGAGGGCAGAGCAAACATGCCAGGACACGTTAGAGCGGCAATGAACTGGAATTCTCTCAAGAAAATGAACAGTGATAACTATAGTATGGCTATCGTTGATGGCATGAAAACTATTGTGTGTAAGTTGAAGAGTAACGCTCTAGGATGGACCAGCATAGGCTATCCCACCGATGAAACCAACTTGCCTGGGTGGTTTAAAGAACTGCCATTTGACGATGCTACTATGGAAGCAACAGTAGTTGATCAGAAATTGGAAAATCTACTTGGCGTATTGAATTGGGAACTACAGAGCAGTACCAATACAAAGAATACTTTTAGTAACTTATTTGAAATAGAATGATAAAACAAAGTTTGTTAGTACGTTTTTTATCTGTACTTAAAAGAAACAAGATCACAGAAATGCGCGGAGCAGTTGATACCTATGCAACTGAAATCAAAAACGATTTAGATATTATTGATTTTGATTTTAGAGACAGCAAATCACAAATCCAAGCATTACTCGATAGGGTAGAAGATGATCTCAAAAGAGTTGAAGATTACATTACCGACTTTAAAACTGACCTTGCTGATCAAATATCGCGATATCACAATGAGTACGAAATTGCCAGTCAAGAAATATACCAAAGTCAATGGAATGATACACCTGAATACATACTTGAACGCACAGCACAAAATGCTTTCGTAGAGCAAGAAGATTACTTCAATTTCTTTTGTAATCGTATGGCTCATTATGTTGATTGGAGATTTGCGGGCATGCAGTTTAGGCCAGCTGGCGGACACATCACAGATCAAATCAAAGGCTTAGACCCATTGTACCTTGTTGACCATCACAGGGATCTGTTTGAAGAAGTTAAAAAAGAATGGCATCCGGCATATCAAAGACGTCTACGATATTACACAGTAGAAGACACTGATGATAACCCATTGGAAGCGTTCCCTGTAAATCAATTTAGTTGTATTATATCATACGATTTTTTTAACTATAAACCAATGGATTTGGTACAAAAATACCTCGAAGCATGTTTTGAGTTGCTAGTACCGGGTGGCGGCATAATTTTTACTTACAATGATTGTGACCAATCGCACGGTGTAATCAATGTAGAACACAAATGGGCATGCTATCAGCCTAAACATAAGATGATTGAAATGATAAAAGAACTTGGCTACGAAGTTGTTTTTACCGGCGACTACCTAGCAAACTTGAGTTGGATCGAAGCCAAGAAACCAGGAAAACTTACCAGCATTAGAGGCGGACAAACAGTTGCCCAAATCCAGTCGCTTGCATAAAACTTTTATAGTATACTACACTATTATCTAAATACCCCAAGGAGAAATAAATGAGAGACTTTCTACTAGACTTGGTTGAGCACAGTTATGATCTTGGCTGTATTGACCTAATTAAAATTACAGGCTCAGACACAGAAACTGTGATAGACGGACTTGCAGAGGACAAAAGTGTTGTACTCAAAGCCAAGTTTAAGACACCTATTGCAGAGTTTATGGGCACATTTGGTATGCCCAATTTAGCAAAGCTCAAGATCCTGCTGAATATCCAAGAGTACAAGGAAGATGCAGAAATCACTGTAACACGTCAGGAGCGCAACGGTGCTGAGGCTCCTGTGGGCATGCACTTCAAGAACAAAGCAGGCGACTTCCAAAACGACTATCGCTTTATGGTAAGCGAGATTGTAAACGAAAAACTCAAAACAGTCAAGATGCGTGACGTAAATTGGACTGTGGAGTTTGAGCCAACAACTGCAAGCATTATGCGTCTCAAGATGCAAGCACAAGCAAACGCAGAAGAAACAACATTCCAGACCAAAACTGAGGATGGACACTTGAAGTTCTTGTTCGGTGATCACAGCACACACGCAGGTGACTTTGTGTTCCAGCATGATGTGGGAGGCAAACTCAGCAAGCCATGGCATTGGCCTGTACAGCAGTTCATTGGTATCATGAACTTGGTTGGTGATAAAACCGTGCAAATCTCCGACGAAGGCGCCACAAAGATCACTGTTGATTCAGGTATTGCTGTGTACGAATACATTCTACCAGCACAGAGCAAATAAGGAAATTGTTATGGAACTGCTTTTTGTATTAGTTTTATGGGCACTATTCTGTTATGGCGTATATAGGTTTTCAGATTCTAAAGGACGTAATAACACGGTATGGGTACTGGTAGCAGTGCTTTTAAGTCCACTTGTTGCGTTTATTATCTTGCTTTTTCTGCCAAAGACATTAGAAAAGCAGGCTGAAGAAGCAAAACGTCTTAAAGAATTAATGGACAGTTAGTGCAACAAGATAATTTAACAGCAAAACAAAAAGACTACGCAGTATTTCTACCTGCTATCAGCAGTTTTTATGCAAGTTACATTGGCAAAGAGCGACACGGGCTAGGATTAGATCCTGGACGTTTTCCAACAGGTATTGGCAACATGGAAGCCATGAACTGGCTTAATGCCCAAGAAAGTTTATTCCCTTACAAGTGGAGCCTGTATAGTGCAGGACATGCCAACTTGGATCTCAGCAAGTTTGCACCCAAGGAAGCAATGGTACGAGAACGTGATCCAAACACTATCATGCTTGCTGACTCGGGAGGATTCCAGATTGCAAAAGGCGTATGGCCTGCAGACTGGACCAACCCTGCAGACAAAGAAGCAGAAAAGAAACGTCGCATGGTATTGGAATGGCAGATGGGTATTGCTACATATGGCATGACCATGGACATTCCTACTTGGACATTCCGCGATCCCAAAGCGGCAGAGGCAAGTAATATTCGCAGTTACGAAGATGCTGTTAATGCAACCAAGTACAACAACGAATACTGGATTAAAAATCGCGAAGGCGACCTGAAAATCCTTAACGTACTACAAGGCGGCAATCACGCAGAAGCAGATCACTGGTATGAACTAATGAAAGGCTACTGCGATCCTGATCAACATGATCGTCCGTTTGATGGATGGGGCATGGGAGGACAAAACATGTGTGACGTTCATCTTGTGCTTAAACGCCTTGTTAGTCTTATCCATGATGGATTGCTAGAACCTGGACAGCATGATTGGATGCACTTCCTGGGTACAAGCAAACTGGAGTGGGCATGCTTGCTCACAGACATTCAACGTGCTGTACGAGCAAATCACAATCCTAACTTTACTATCAGTTTTGACTGTGCAAGTCCATTCCTTGCTACTGCTAACGGGCAGGTATACAATGATATTCGTATCGAAGATAGAGGCAAGTGGAGTTACCAAATGGAACCCACTGCTGACAACAAGAAGTTTAGCAAAGACACTCGTAATTTCAAGGATGCTGTGCTAGCAGAAGGCATACACAGTTTATGGGAAGACAGCCCAATCAGTGCAAATATGAGCATTGGTGATGTGTGCTGGTATGCGCCTGGAGAGTTAAATAAAGTAGGCAAGGAAGGAAAAACTTCGTGGGACAGTTTCTCATACGCACTGCTTATGGGACACAATGTTTGGATGCACATTGAAAGTGTACAACGTGCAAACCGAATGTACGATGATGGAGTGATTCCTGGAATGCTTGTACAAGAGACTTTTGATAGGATTCTGTTCCGTGATGTTGTTAATCAGGTGTTTGAACAGAAGGATCGTGCAAAGAGCATGGCCATCATTGAACAGTATAGTAAGTTTTGGGATTCTATCAAAGGTACTAGGGGCTTTACAGGCAAGAAGATTGTAAACGCACACAGTCAGTTTAATAGTCTGTTTGACGTAGACGAAGAAGACACAGCCGGTGAAGCAGAGTTAGATGAAACTTTACTAGATGCACTGGAGACAATGGATGAACATCAAGGATAGAGTTGTGTGGTTAAAGGAGGCACACAAAGTTCTGAACACTAAGATTGATGATCTTGAAAAGCATAGCATACCCAATCACATAGAGATCACCGAAATGAAGAAGAAAAGATTGGCAATGAAGGATGAAATTGCTAAACTACAAAGAGTGGGAAATGACGGATAAAGAAACCAGCCTATTTGAACTGCGTGAAGAAATGGACCGACTGGAAAACCAAGGCAAGATGGACTCTGATGAGTATCGTGCTTTGCGTGAGAAGTGGGAAGAACTAACAAAACCACAACCAGCGAGGTGGTAGTGTACGACGGTTTGCCGACGATTGTAGAGATTGAATTATCAACAAGATGCAATGCTGCTTGTCCACAGTGTTCACGTAATTATTTTGGAGCATACACCTGGCCAACCCTGCCACTGGTTAATATTGATATCGAACTTTTAATAAACAGTTTGCCAAAAAATTTTTTACAAAATCTAAGCAGGATTAGACTAGTTGGCACCTATGGTGATCCGTGCATACACCCTAAGTTTTTACAATTTATTGAATGGCTTACCTCACAGACAGACGCCCGTATCCTAATTAGTACAAATGGTAGTCTCAGATCAATTCAATGGTGGCGCAAACTTGCAAAAATACTGCGTCCAACTGATAGAGTTGTATTTTGTGTAGATGGACTGGAAGACACCAACCATCTTTATAGAAAAGGTACTGATTTTGCAATGATCATGCGAAACATGGTTGAGTTTAATCAAGCCGGCGGAAAAAGCATCTGGAACTACATTGTATTCAAACACAATGAACATCAAGTTGAACAAGCAAGAAAAATGAGTGTTTCATTAGGGTGCATCGATTTTGCGATTAAAAGAACAGCCAGATTTATCAATAAACAACATAAACGCATAGAAAAATTTCCAGTGCTAGACAGTAAAGAAAAAGTACAACATTGGTTAGAATTACCAACACAAGAACAATTTCTAAACGATGGTTATAATCAGTACACCGACATAATTACTACAAGTGCAGATTACGATGATTATTTAAAAACAGCACCTATTGATTGTTCGGCTCAACAGCATTCTTCTTGTTATATTAGTTCTGAAGGGTATGTCTTACCATGTGGTTGGCTTGCTGATCGGTTTTATGGTTTTGAAGCTGAAAATCATGCTGACAGACAAAAATTGTTTGACCTCATTGAACAAAGCGGAGGGCTCGATGCTATTAGTATTTTCAAACATAGCATAGAATCTATTTTGGAAGGTAAATTTTTTAAAATTGTACAATCATCATGGAAAGATGAAAACAGGTTAGAACGATGTGCTAGCCAATGCGGAAAATACATTTCAACATATAATCTAAGTGCCACTGATCTCAATGAGAAACTAAGTAGATAATCCGGTTTACATCTTTACACTTCCCAAGTATAATACACAATAAAGGAGATATCAATGAATCGCAAAGGACATGAAAACGCCAACTTCTTTACAGGCGTTGAAGTTGAACATACGCCTGCTTTTGGCAAACGCACACTGTTTGTTGTGGGCACACAAATCATCGATGACATCCTACTAAAATACAAACACGAACAATGTCAGCATATCTTCTTTGGTGCCAATCACAGTTTTGATCCAAAAGAGTTCTGGGAATGGGATCGTTGGGACAAGATGATCGAAGGCTTGCTCAAACTAGGAATACCTTGTACACTGGACATTCCTGTACACTGTGCAGAAACTGTGCTTGAATGGGGTTGGGCCGAAAGTCACAACTTTATTCCGCAAATTCGTATACCACTTCCCTACATCCAACAATGGAACTACAACACAATGATCAAGTTAGATGACAAAGACTTTGATGCAACCAACCCGGGTGTGTGGTGTCATAATTTACATGACTTATTGGACCGTTCTAAATACACTGACTGGAGTGCATACGCAGAGGACAAAACTGTATGATACAAGCAGAAAGAGAAACTGTAGATCGCATCATGGATAGTGCAAAACGTGAAATTTGGGTCACCTTTACAAAAGAAGGTGTACATAGATATCCCGGTGCTGATACTGATCCAAAACTAGCAACCGGTGGATGGGATGATGTAAGTTTCTTGGGTGTACCTCATAGACATATCTTCCATTTCCGTGTTAGTATACAAGTATTCCACAACGACAGAGACATTGAATTTATTCAGTTCAAACGTTGGATGGAAAGACTCTACAACCAAGACGGTGTGCTAGCACTGGACTATAAAAGTTGCGAGATGATTGCAGATGAGCTATATACAAAAATAGCAGAACGCTATCCGGGCCGTGACGTTAGCATCAGTGTAGCTGAAGACAACGAAAACGGATGTTTAATCCACTACAACACAACAAAACCATATCAATCAATAAAAATCTAATGAAACAGTTTATATATGCAGGGCCAAGCTGGGCAGTTAATAGCTACCCTGATGATTTAGAACCTAAAACCAGTTTATTACAAGAATGGAACTTATCGGCTATGTCAGTCGCATCGGGGGCCGCCAGCAACTTCGGCCAAGTTAGTAAAATAAAAAAGCTAGATTCTAATCTTCCTGTTATTTTTTTATACTGTGAACCTCTCAATGATTTAGAAAATATCACTGGGTTGACTGTTCGCGACTTTGTAGAAAGCGAAAACTGGCAAGAAATTTGGCATGAATGCAATACTGCATGTTTAAATGCTATTGATAATTTGTCTAATCCTGTAGCATTAATAGGCGCACACAGTGATCTTGTTAATAATACAACCAACAGTTTCGTAATTGAATCCAGCTGGCAAAAATGGATTGCACAACAAGCTAACATGCCTGTAATAGACGATGTAATCAATGTAGATCCAATTGACGGAGGAAGTTATCCGTTGAGTAGGTGTTGGGGTGCAGAAGTTATACATAGACATTTACATGCTGATCCAAAATTTAAGCCGCATCCTTCATTGCTTGATGCAATTTGGGATATTTACTTTTTTTGGGAGGAACTACAACGCCGTGGCTGGTTTTTTGAAGTTCATCCAAATTACATTGCAAATGTTGAATTTGCACACTATACTAAACAAACTATAGTTGATTTTTTAGACAGAGAAGGAAACAATAATGTCAAAATCCTATCGTAATTCACGTGCAGAACAGGTTTGGGAAGACCTGGAAAAGTATCTAGACTTCTGTCGTGACTATGGGTACCGCTACAACGAAGCGGATTTGTACAACAACAAAAAATATCCTTACCAGCAGTATCGCAAATTTGTTGCTGGCAAAAACGCCAAGGATATGTGGGGCATTGACTCCGGACGCGGTCGTCGACAGTGAATCAACTGGTCATTGTGGGTGATAGTTGGAGCTGTGGCGAATGGATACACCAAAGCGACAAATCCTTAAAACTAAATCATCCAGGAATGACAGAATATTTGCCATACAAAACTTTGAATCTAAGTAAAGGAGGAGCAAGTAATTGGCAATCATTGTATAGCATGTTTAACCTAATGAATCAAAGACAGCATACAGATGGTGACTACGCAATCATAGTGTTTCAAAGTGATCCAACTCGATCAAAGCAGGCTGATCAATTTGATGTTGATGTCAAATCATTCATTAAAACAGCAGACTCGCTTTTGAATTTGTATGTTAACCTTACTGAAATATTCTACATAAAAATTGCAATGTTTGCTAAACAGTTTGACGTGCCAATTTATATTTCTGGCGGGCTCTCAGATGTAGACGAATCTTTATTTTCATTGTATAATAACAAAGAAAATATAATTTGCACAAGTTGGATAAAACTATTGCATCAGCAACACCGGCCCAGTATCATTCCATTGCAGTTTGTTTCGGATTTGTTTAAAACTGCTAAAGAACTAGACAGGCTAGATTTATGCGATGAAATAGTTGAGTACAATGATAATAATTTTGTTGAATTCACCGAAGTTGTTGGACTTGATACATTTGGTCCTTCATTCTGTGATTTTCATCCTAACAGGCAAGGGCACAAAATAATGGCCGAACATATTACTAACTTTATAGAGACACAATCGAATGCGTAAACTTTACTATATGGGCCTTGAAAGTTATGAGGCCCGCTACACCCTTCAACTTACAGAATGGAACCGCCGAGTTTTTCAACGACGCGGTTTAGACGTTGTGTATGTGCCAGGTGAAACCATTGATGATACAATGGCTATCAGTGTAGGACAAGTGCTTGATGCACATGGACGCTCATACTTTGCTATGAGCCAGATGATGAATCTTGTACAATTAATGCGCAACGGCGAAGTTACTTCAGAAGATGTTATCTACTTTGAAGACATGTTCCATCCAGGCATTGAAAGTTTGCCTTATATTATTAACCAAGTGCCAGAAAAGGATCAGCCCGCAATTTATGTGCGTTGTCTAGCACAGGCTATTGATCCAGATGACTTTGTGCATGTTTGGGGCAACATGGCTGAGTGGATGAGCACTTACGAGCGCATGGTAAATCAGATTCCAGGTGTGCGTGTACTAGCAACCAACGAAGAAATGGTTGCACACATGAAAATTGCAGGCTACACTGCTCCACTGTATAACATTAGTGGTCTTGCATTTGGCAAGGAAGAAGTACAAGAGCGTGTGGGTACATTGATTCCGTTTGAGGATCGTGAGCGCAGGGTAGTGTTTGGTGCAAGATTTGATCAGGAGAAGCAACCTGACTTCTTTATGGATCTTGTGGAACGCTATACAGAAACACATCCTGATACACAGTTTGCTATCTGTCAAGGCGGCCCACTGCGTAGCAACAATCCTAAGTACATTGAACGTGCAAGAGCATTAGAAGAAGCAGGTAAACTGCAAATTTTTGAAAACTTGCAAAAGAATCAATACTACGCAATTCTAAACAACAGCCGTGTGATGTTCAACTGTGCATTACAGGATTGGGTGAGCAACACTGTTAGTGAAGCAGATACATGTGGTGCTAATGTGCTGTATCCTGCTTATCGCAGTTTCCCAGAAACATTTGCAAACGATCCAGATCGCTTGTATGTGCCTTGGAGTATCGACGATGCGGAAAACAAACTTACAAACTTGTTGAACGCACCGCATCACAACATGGGACTGATCAGTGATTGGAACAACGGTACCATTGATCGCATTGTAGACATTATTGAAGGCAATGGTGAACAGTGGAATCGTGCAGGCAATAGATATCGCGACCATGTTGCTGGTAGCAAATACGCTGTAGTAAAGATTGAACATTAATATGCAAACAATAGTGATAACAGGTGCCGGCGGATACGTTGGCGGGCAAACTGCAATAGCATTTCACGATGCCGGATACAAAGTTATTGGCGTTGATAACGTACACCCGCCCGTACATCTTAGTGCCAGCACATACTTTACTAAATTTTTCGTAACCAATTTTGACAGCGAAGAAAGCATTACTATGCTAGTAAAAGAGAATCCTGTTGCAATAGTTCATTGTGCAGGAACAAGTCTTGTTGGACCTAGCATTAAAAATCCTGCACTCTACTACGAAAACAACTTTGTAGCAACCAAAAATTTATTAGAGCATATAGTACAAAACAAACTTAATACAAGACTTATTTTTAGTAGCAGTGCTGCCACCTATGGCGAACCAATCATGACTCCTCTACAAGAAGTTGATCCACAACAACCGATTAATCCATATGGTCAAAGCAAACTTATGGTTGAAATGATGCTGGAAAGTTATAGAGTAGCATATGGCTTGGACTATGTTGGCTTTAGATATTTTAATGTTTGTGGAGCAGACAGCCAAGGACGGCACGGACAAGCACCTGGAGCAACACACATTATTGCAAGAATACTCGAATCATTGCGCGATGGCAAAGATATTGTAATTAATGGAAATGAATACCCTACACTAGATGGAACTTGTATTAGAGATTATGTTCATGTACAAGATGTTGCTCAAGCGCACCTTCTTGCAGTACAACACGCCGAAAGTGGATTTTACAACATTGGTACAGGCACAGGGTACAGCAATAAAGAAATAGTAGACACTGCTCTGTCTGTTACAGGTGTCGATGCGCAAGTGACCTATGGTCCGATGCGCGAAGGAGATCCTGCTGTACTAACTGGTTCAGCAGATAAATTTACAGATGCAACTGGATGGTGCACCAAGCATAGTTTGCAAAGTATTATTGAAACTGCATGGACTTGGTACACTAAGTAAATCTATGTACAATGAAGCAGAATTAGTGCATTGGATGCAAAATCCAAACAAAATATTATTACCGGCACAGGTAGACATTGACTTGACTAATATCTGCAATCAAGACTGTTACTATTGCAACAGTGCAGAGCACCGAAAAGCATTTCCAGTTCAAAAAGACTACAATGAATACATAACACTATTGGATCGTGTTGCAAGTTGGCGAGCACACAGTCCTAATAGTTATGGAACCACACACACAATTACCTATCCAGGAGGCGGTGAACCTACTGTACTAATTGGATATGAGCATGTTATAGAACACACAATTGATTTAGGATTCTTGACCAGCTTAACCACAAACGGAACTAAACTGCACAAGATGTTGGATGCTGTTGACTCTGAGAAACTTAAAAAGATAGCATGGATAGGCGTAGACATAGATGCTGGCAGTGAAGGTCTATACGAAGAAATACGACATAGCCTAGGTGGTGCAAGCTGGTTCAAACAGGTTAAACAAAATGTTCTTACTGCTACCACAATGGGGCTGAATGTAGATCTCAAGTGTTTAGTAAATCCTTACAATGATAATGAGCAAGCAGTTAATGACTTGTTTGCGTATGCAAAAGATGTTAACGCTCGTAGTTTACATATTCGTCCTGTAATTTACAATAACGAAGCACACCCAATAAGCACTGAGTATAGAAATTGGTGTGTGCAGGCAAGCAGTAAAAGTGGCGTGACATATAGAATAAACACATCAAAAGACGAGCCACGAAAATACCACAAGTGTCATCAAATGTATCATTTTCCTGTGTTCTGTGCTGATGGGACAGTGTACACCTGTTGTGACCACAAAGGTGTGCCCGAATTTGAATTGTGTAGGTGGGACGAATGTGATTTTAGAGATAGTTGGATGAATGATAGACACCATCAAATTTACAATCAGACCATTGTTGAAATGTGCAAGCCATGTCGACCTAATGTCACTAACAATAGAATACAGTCCATAATAGATCAACCGCAATTAATTGAGGTTTTATACAAATGATCACACCAGTTTTTCCTATTGTGGAACTAATTGATCGGTATGCAATAAGTATCGTAAAAATGAAACGGACTAATGCAAACAGTGATGAGCACATGTTCTATAATGAACAAATAGCCCAGATAAACTTAAACATTGTGCAAGAAAAAATTGATCAATTGGTTGCAATACATGACGAAATTTGGGATCTTGAAAAAGAGCTAAAAGCAGGAAAAGAAGACTTGCTTGATCTTGCAGAAATTGGACGTAGAGCAATAATGATACGTGATAAAAATAACAAAAGAATATCGCTTAAAAATCAGATTGCTGCAGATCTTGGATGTATTGTAAGGGAAATAAAAAGAGAACACATGAGTGAATGATCGAGTAATTACTGGACATATTGATCCATGGTGGGATGATTCCTATAAGAATCTTGACTACAAATACTATCCTTTAAAAAATTCAGTAGAGGATATCGAGCGTTGGAACAAGCAAGGCTACTCTGCTATGACACTGAATGGCGGTCTTTATGATATGAGACGCCCTTTTCCAGATATGGCAAATAAATTTTTTACACTTTTTGAATGGGCTAACATAGGAGTAAGTTTTTATTGCATGAAAACCTGTGATTTTTTGCCATTACATACGGATCATTATATCACCTATAGAGAACGTTTTAATATTACAGATCCAAATAGGGTTAAAAGAGCCATTGTTTTTTTAGAAGACTGGAAAAGCGGCCATTACTTTGAGATTAAAGGCATTCCAATGATGCCTTGGAAAGCGGGTGACTGGGTTGCATGGGATTTTGATTGTGAGCATGCTGCAGGTAATATAGGACCTGAAAATAGATATACCGTACAGATTACCGGGTATATAGATGGACACTGAAAAATACTACAAAGAATTATTCGACTTCGAGCAAGCATTGGCAGACTATACCGGAGCACCTTTTGTGGTGCTGACAGATGGGTGTACTCATGCAATAGAGCTTTGTATGCGCATAGATAATGTAAATGTTACGGACTTCACAGCATACACATATCTAAGTATTCCTCAGCTGATGCGTAATCTAAATATCAACTATCAGCTTATTAGTGAACGATGGGTAGGCGAATATCAGTTTCATGGTACAAATATTTGGGATAGTGCTAGACGTTTAGAACGTGGCATGTATCGCAAAGGACAAAAACAATGTTTAAGTTTTGGCAACGGAAAGCCTTTACAGTTAGGCCGTTGTGGTGCTATACTATTAGACAATGAAGAAGATTATCAACTTTTAAGTCGTATGAGAAGCGACGGACGTGATTTACATCAAACACCATGGCAAGACCATGCTGTCACAAAAGGATATCACTATTGTCCAACCTTAGAAGATTGTAAAAAGGGATTAGAATTGTTACCAACAATCAACCATCAACCTAAATATCATTCATATCCTGATTGCAGGAAATTAAATTGGACATCCTCGTCCCAAACTCGGAGAGAAAATGAAACTACCAATATCACAAACAATACGCAATAGAATCGACGGTGACATGTATGGTCGTTGTTGGGCTGGTGACAACATCAGTCAATGGATTGAACCTGGTGAAATAGAACAACTTGTAGATGAACTCACAGGCAAGTTCGAAGATGTACTGGACAGTCTTGTTATTGATAGAGACAACGATCCAAACAGCATGGACACAGGTCGACGCTTGGCAAAGATGTATGTGTATGAACTCATGAGCGGACGCTATGAGCCAATGCCAAATGCCACAGCGTTTCCAAATCACACAGATGAACCATACGATGGTATGCTGGTTGTACGCAGTGAACTTAAGAGTGTGTGTTCGCATCACCACCAACCAGTTACTGGCGTAGCATACATTGGTATTATTGCGGCTGACACGCTCATTGGATTAAGTAAGTACACCAGAATTGCACAATGGTGTGCCCGTCGTGGCACACTGCAAGAAGAACTTGCTATGGATATTGCACGGGAAATCAAAGCT
>Ga0222718_10003524_pt1 | contig 13392 bp, 23 predicted proteins | sample C33_27DmetaG_FD_165045 | JGI IMG/M metagenome (GOLD analysis project Ga0222718, IMG submission 165045) | Estuarine water microbial communities from San Francisco Bay, California, United States - C33_27D | ecosystem: Environmental > Aquatic > Marine > Unclassified | place: USA: California... | reverse complement strand
GAGGACGGTAAGTTTTCTTCTAACAACCACTATTGGAAGATGAAGGGTGGCGACACCTACATCGTTAGTGGGTTGGACCGTGTGCAGGATGCGGTTGCGTTCGTAATGGCGGCGTTCTCGGACAACGGCTTGGGCTGGAAAGAGTTCCCAGTAGAGTGGGAAACAGAGGCTGAGTGGTTGGCCAAGTTGGAGGACGATGATGAGGATTATCGTGAATTCAAAAAGGAGTGTGCCTACCGGGTATCTCCACAAACCGGCCTCAAGAGAGAGGCCTACCAGGAAAGGAAGGCGGCGTAATGAAGTTCATTCTTATAGCGGCGGCCCTTAATCTACAGATGACATATCCTTCAGAGGACATCTGCAAGCAGGCACTGGATATAGTCAAGGAGCAGGATCCCAAGGCTATATGTATACCCAAGGGTGAAGACAAATCCGAGGATATGTTTAACCAATTCTTCAAAATGGTTGACAAACTCCAAAATCAATAGTATAGTAATACTATAATGAAGGAGCGAAACATGAACCAATTTAAAAGTTTTCTAATACTAACCCTAACAACGGTAGGCAGTGCCCTAGCAATACTATTGCTGACAGGTGTTGCCTCGTTTGCTAATGCAGACGATCGTAAGTTTTCATTTCCGCATGCGGCGGAACTTACTAGTCAGGCCAAGCAGATTGTATGGCAGGAAGTAAACGAATCAAAGATCCCCAACAGCAAACACCAAGAAATGATCTGCCTAGCAGAGAACATCTACTTTGAAAGCAGAGCAGAAGGCGTTGAGGGCAAGGCCGCAGTTGCTAATGTGACTCGGAACAGGGTGCATTCACAAGACTTCCCCAACTCATACTGTGATGTGGTGTATCAAGGTCCCGTGAGAGAATCATGGAAGACCAAGAAGGATCCCAACCTAGAGCCTGTGTATTATCCCATCAAGCACAAGTGTCAGTTCTCATGGTATTGTGATGGGCAGAAGGATGTAATTTGGGCCAACTATGAAAAGACCGGTGAGAGCATAGAACTGAACGCGGAAGCGTGGAGAAAGAGCGTTGAAGTAGCAATATGGACCCTGGGCTATGGAACCTATCGTGTTAATGATAACACCAAGGGCAGTCTCTACTACTATGCACACAACCTAGTCTACCCATACTGGGCTGACTCAAAACAACTACAGGTAGTGATCGGCAACCATACTTTTATGAAATAAAGGGGTTGACATTTTGGACAGTGATGCTATACTATAGATATAGTTAGAAATAAGGAGCGAACAAGATGGCAACAGATTTACAAAGCACAGACAAGGACGTGAAATTGACACGCTTTTGGGGTGGACAGGATCGTGGCACGTGTGTGCAGATCACAACGGATTGGCAGGAGCATGTGAGCCTTACACGCGAACAGGCTCGTGCAGTGGCAGAAGATTTGTTAGCATTTGCTGACAAACGTGAGGTAGAAGATAGGGGTTGACCTTTATCCAAAAAGGCCATATACTATTATTATAACTTAAACAAAAGGAGCGAACATGTTTAAAGAAGAGACAGTAACGGTAACACCAACTTTCGATCTAGTCAAGGTTGAGATGATCCATGCGGAAGCAACAGCAGCCGCAAAGGCAGCAGTGCAGAAGATGCTGGACGAGTGGAATGAGAAGACAGGCGGTAACCAGTATGGAGAGCCAATGTATTGTGGCTTTGCGTGGGTTGACGTCAAGGTGCGTTCTAACTCAAAGTTGGGCAAGGCCCTACAGGCTGTGGGCTTCCGTAAGAGCTGGCAGGGTGGCATACTCCAACTTTGGGATCCAGCACAGCACAGAGGGCAGAGCATGGATTGCAAGGAAGTGGGTGCCCAGGCATATGCTGATGTGTTCAGATCATATGGTGTTAACATGTATATGGGAAGCAGGGCAGACTAATAATAAACACCAGGAGTGTTGCAGAAATGCAACACTCTTTTTGGTTGACTTTATGTGTGTAGATGCTATTATAATAATATGAAACAAACAAAAGGAGCGACAATGAAAACGATCACAACATGGATAGGAGCATTCTTCTTTATTGCAGGCATCATGATGGCAGCCGGTAGTGCAGGAGACTGTGATGGTAAGTGCATGGAACAGGCAAACGATTTGGCTACCATGATAGTGTTAGCGGCCACGGGCATAGTGTTCATGCTGAGCGGTGTGTTCTTCATGCTGGTGGGGCAGAACAAGTAATGAGAGCCAGCCTACTCGTAGTATTGATTGCTGGAGTAATGCTGACAGGATGCGGCACAATGACAGCCAAGGAGGCTCTGCGTTATACACAGGGCGCGGTCAATGTGAAGAACATATACGAAGGCAGCACAGTAAAGGAAGAAGTAGTATGGAAGATAAGAAGCATAAGCGGACACTAGGCATGCTAGTAGTGTGTGCCATGCTGGGTGCGTGTAGCATTCACGGCCCAATGGACACACCATATGATCCTGACTTTCCAAAAGAGACACTGTTCGATCAGATTCCAAACAACGAGGGCGATGCTCTGGCAAGGTGTGCGGGCCATCTACCCCCAAGCAAACGACAGCCACACCAAACAGGGAGGTGCTAGATGTATAGGGTATACTATGTAGAGGACACTGTGGAACACTATGAGGGGTTCTACGAAACGCAGGAGGAAGCCGAGGAGGTGGCACAGTGCGTGAGCGATGACTACGAGGCGGAGCGTGTTGAGGTCCGAGACAGATATGACAACATTCTTTTTGTCATCGGTGATGAGACAATGGTCCCAGGTTAGGCTGACCGGTATACAGCGTAGCGTGTATATGCTAGTATAATTTTGGTAGTGGTCTAGAATCACCACCGGAGAAAGATAAAGTTACTACCCAAATTTTTTGCGCAGCAATTTTTTTTGACCTGTAGACCCATTTCGGGCAAACCATAAATACAGTATGAGAATCATAACGGAACGCAGGCAGGGCCGTCCCCAACGCTACATAGTCATAAATGAGCATCTTGACATAGTGTGCATTACCTCAAATAGGCGCATTGCCGAGAGATATCTAGGATGACACACTACTGCATATACACACGTGACATAGTTCCCACTGTTATGCGTGAGCTAGGACAGTTAACGCACACGGACTTTGAAATGCACTTTAATAGAACACGCTTTTGGCTCAATCCACACGATAGGACACACATGAGGTTCTACATACGCTGGAGCCACGTTCTACACGATATAAGCCACGAAAACAACCATCAGTTGGGAACATAATAAGTATTACCATGTATACACTGCTGCTTGAATACCCTGACAACAAACTACACGACTACTGTGATAACATAACGCACACTGCTGTTATAGATCTATTCGTCAAGGGCATACATGCAAGCCAAAATGCACACAACACTATAATACTGCACAATACGAGGGATCTTACCTTGGCCATAGCAATACTGTCAAACAGCGCATTATATGGTGTCAAAATACTGTCAAAATAGCCCGTTTGAGTGGGTATTTGTTTTATCACTGTAAATACTTGTAAGAACTTGTTAGTGTTCACACACAAGCAAGTAAGAATAACTGCACCGTGTTAGAACGTGCTATCGTATAAACAGTGTGTTAGTTGAACAAACAAGTTCTACTTTAGGTGCTAGAGGATAAATACAGCATGAGTCAAATATATCTATTACCAAAACTACGCAACAACAGGACGGGTGTTACACTAAAGACACAGGACCTTACGGGTGCTAGATTTCCAAACACCAAGCAGGGCCGCAAACTGGCAGAGGACTATGCTGATCAGTATGCTGAGAAGATGACTGCTAGAACTGAGGATCCATGGACGGGATTCGTGGTTGAATATACTGCTGGCGTAAACTCTCTTTAATTCTCCACTCACTGTGACTGCACCGTGACGACAGTCTCCGGGGCCACTACTAATTCTCTTACAAATTTCGTGCGCTACCGCTTGCTGCTTCGCAGCTCTAAAATCGCGCACCGCTACGCGGAAAAATCGCTGACGGCTACGCCGCTTAAATACAAGTGATGATACGATTCATACACATACCCAAGAATGCGGGCACAACCGTGGGCAAGATGCTGGGAAGGAATGGCATAGACTTCGTGGTGGGCGAGGGTGATCAGCAGCACACGCGGCATCGCTATGCACGTGATTTTCGTGGTGAACCATGGCAGAGTTTTGCCGTTGTTCGCAATCCCTACACACGCACGGTTAGTTGGTATGAGTGGATCAGTCGACTGCCCAAGTATGCGAACATGAGCTTTGATGAGTTCGTGCTGTCACGATTCTGCAAGGGGCGTGCCAAGAGTGCATGGCAGCCACAGACCGAGTGGACGCACACCGCACTGCACCAAACACAGTTGGTTGACACCATAATACACTATGAAACTCTTGAACGAGATCTCGTGCAGTTGTTCCCCTCGATCACGGGCAAGTTTCTGCACCTTAATTCCGGTGGCATAGAGGACCATGGCGCCTACTTGGGCAGTCTAACACGTGACGTGATACGAGAAGTGTTCTGGGAGGATTTCGTGAATTTTGGATACGATCCGGATAAGTAACTGCATGGACACCAAATGGGAAATACGTGCTGCTCTTATACTGATACTGATATTGATCATGCTTGGTCTACAGGCATGTGGACAGGTTCCCGTGGTTGATAAGATCATCGAACAGGAAGAAACCAAGCACGCAGTGGAAGATCAACAGACGGGCGGTGCACCAAACTTCCAGGGCATAGCGGACGCACTTGGCTGCGTATTTGCCCCTCAATCCTGCAAAAAATAATCAAAACGGATAACTACTCATATTACTAAACTCAAACCCTTAACCCGGGAGCAATATGGCAAAGGTCAACAAGAACCACGTGAGGCACGAAAAGATGCCCAAGAAAACCAGCTCTGCCCAAAAAAGAAGCAAGTGCAAGATGAGTTCAATGAACAAGCACAAGAAGCGTTCGCACAAGTTTAATGTCGGACAGGGGAGACCATAATGGCTGGAATCAAAGCAAGAGGAATAATCACTAACCATGTGACTAGAACACACGATGACAGGGAAATCAAACCCTGCAAGTGGATCAAGAACGGAAACGGCAAGGGCATAATGGTTGCCCAATACAAGGACACCGGTGATTTGGTTTTGGATCAATCAGGACAGCCAATCAGTTGGAACATGGCCTAAGTATTCTATAAGCCTAACGTAAAACGCTGTTTTAGATGTGTATAGTGTTTGTGGTGCTATGAACACTAAACACCGCTGTATGACGCTTAAAATGCGTTTAAGGCGGTGTCTAGCATGTGTTTAGTCTACTGCTTTTCAGTTGTAGTAGCAATATTTGATATAGCATCTGCTATATTTTGGAATAAGTTAGAAACCTGTTGTTTGTTTCTGTTTAGTTGTTCCTTACCGTTTGCCCAATTTTCGGCCTGATACGTTTTAATATCATTCCATTCATTCTGTGCCCAATCCTGCACTTTAAAATGTAAGGGTTTTGGTTCCGGAACTATCTGTGTAGTTTCATTTGCACCTGCCTTGTTAACCAAACCGATGAATACTCCTACCACTAGTATTGTTATTATTATTACTGCCTTGTTGAATTGTTTCTTTAGCATGTTTGCCTTTCCTTGTTAGTTTTTGGCGCACCCGAAAGGATTCGAACCTCTGGCCCCAACTTCCGCAAAGTTGTGCTCTATCCAACTGAGCTACGGGTGCATAGTCTTACTATATAGGATAAGTGTTTGATTGTCAACTAGAAACTACAGTTGAATTCACCTTTTGGAGATACTTTTACGGGCAGTTTGGATTCTATTTCAGATTCTTTTTGGACTTCGCCGTCCTTGGGTTTTGACTTCTGTTCCACAGTTACGCCAGGATTGAACTTGCAACTGTGTATACCACGTGAACAGCCTTGTGTTAGCACCAAGACTAATATTAGGCTAATCAACCATCCTGTATGCATAATTTATAGTGTCCGTATTTTCTCTAAAGCGCCAAGCACCATTTTTCAAGTGAAATTTTTCAGCCATTGCTGTCTTAGGACTGAGAGTTACTACGTTCTTTATTGTTGGGTATCTTTTTAGGATCTCTTCTGATGCTTCGATTATTAATCGTCTTCCTGATCCAGGTGTATAACTCCATATGGTATAGAACACCACGGTATCCATGAACGGAGATCCTAGACTATACATTTCTTCGACGCTTCCTGGAATACCTTCGCAGTATGAAACACAGGTCACTGCGCCTAGTTCAGTTTCATTCCAAAGAGCAAATATCTCTGCGGTTTCGTTAATTCTGTGGTCAATTGGAATTTCTTTTCTTACAGGATCATCTTTTATGATCTCAGTAACCCAATCATCAATTTTGTTTATTATGGATAACATTAAAACACCTTTGCAAAGTATTATTTATTATTCATTATATAAAGATAACATCGTGTTGGTTCATAAATACTTTGATGAAAAATTTTCCTAGCCTGTGTATCGACAACTTCTATAATGATCCTGATTCGATTCGAAACTTCGCACTTTCGCAGGAATATCAAGCGAATCCTGAAGGTAAATGGCCCGGCAAAAGAACTATTGACATTTCATTAATCGACAGTAACTTTGCGCAGGAATTTAATAAAAAGATATTCAGCATATACTTTGATATTTTCAAAACAACTATATCATACAAAATTTCATCCTTCTTTCAAAAGATAGAACCATATGATGACGATCCTAACAGTATAAAAAATTCTGGGTGGATACATTTCGACGATGCTATATTTGCAGGAATCATTTATCTTAACAAAAGTAATAATTCTAACAACGGCACAATACTATATGATATAATCGATAAGGATCTATATGATAGTCATCAGTTGGCCAAGAAAACATTTTATCAGAATAAGGATGTTGACGACTATGAAAAACTATTGAAACAGCATAACAACAACTTTATTGAAACCGTAAGATATAATAACAAGTATAATAGACTAATATCTTTTGATAGTGAAGTTGCACACAAGGCAAATAATTTTTACTTGGGCGACGAGCCTAGATTAACACAGGTTTTTTTTGTTGAAAATCTTGAAGTAGAAAGTGGCTTGACTCCTTTGCATAAATCAAGAAATTTTTTGTAAATCCATTTGCGGAAGAATAAAATCAGTAACGATTTTTTCCGATCCAATATCATTAAGATGATACTTGTCATCAGAGTATTGAGAAGCGACTGCACCTATTGTTGCCATGTTATTTTCGTTAAGATAATCGACAACATTTCCTTTTAAAATGTGTTCATGACTAATCAATTTCTCCCAACTTGCATATAGGTTTGTATTAATCTCAGTATTTTCGTGCCAATGAAATATTTTGTAGGGTGTGTCGTGTTGTTCACATAATTTTTGCACGGTCCATATCTGCTGCAAAAATTTAACATTTATTTCATAGGTATTGTCAGCCACATATTGGTTATACCATCTATTAAAATGTTTATACAATTTTAAATTATATCCACCAAAGAATTTATTCATGGCGCGAACATTATTACTAGGATTCAACCCCATTACAAAATGTTCTCCTATTTTATTTCCATTGGTTTCCCACGTATGATTTTCATTACTTGTATCATGCTTAGGATCATAGTTCATTCCTATTGCCAATCTTAATTCATGCGGAGTTTGAAATAAAATTAAATCATATTGTGCTTGAGAAAGTTTAAGTGCAAGTTTGTCAACGCAGATTTGTATACCTGCACCAGGACTTGCAAGAACATCAAATTTTGCATTTAAATTTTTTGCTATCCAATAGGGCCAAGGATGTTTTGTAAATGCTGTCGAGGCATGACTGCAACCAATGCAGAGAATTTTATGATAGGACTTGTGCGGTTTCAAGGCTTAATTCCTCATCTTCGAGGTCACGAATTTCTTGTGTTAGTTTATCAATCATTCCTAGATTTCTAAGAATTTTGAATACAAGATTTTCTGTTGACCACTCGCCCGCTTTTTCTAATCCTGCTTTACGCATTTGTGAAATTTTTTGTTTCACTGCTCTTAGTTTTGTAATATCCTTACTAAGTAGCGCAGTTTCAATATCGTGATGTAAACTGTTCTTTTTTGCCTTTACTGCTGCATCGTCAATCTTGGGTTTGACCTTCTTGGGTTTTTCTATCCATTGATCTGCCAGTATGCTGTATACACCCGTTGAATGATGTTCTTCTTCTTGTCCTTGCACGTAGCACTCTACGGGCAGACCCTTTACGGTAATGTTGTGTTCTTCCGACCATAATGCTTTCTTTGCGTTATAAAGTTCGCGTTCCTTTTCGTCCGGCATGCCCTTTACTATTATGTGTAGATCTAGATCGCTGTATTCAGTCCACATATAGTTTGCATTTGACCCTGTAATTGTATAATCAACAACTTCAATATCGATTCCGATAAATTCCTCAAACACTTCAGCAATCTTTACGAGTTGTGTTTTAATTTCAGGTTTAAGTGTGTCCTTATCCCATAGTTTTGGGTTCAATCTACGATTGACTGTAACAAAATCTGCCTGTTCGAATAGTAGGTCTTTAATGCGCATACTACTATTTAGCCCACATTAAATGGTAAGTGGTGAGTAATGTTTGATCAAAAAATTCTACAATTAGTCGACGTCCGCCATCAAACAGTTCTAATGAAAGTTGACACTTGGTAGTATCCTGATTGTTAATCCATTCAATATGCTCAATACCGCACTCCTTGTGGATTAAAGGCCAATCTATGTCTAGGTAATCTTGCGGTTGATTTTCAGGCTTCCACTGATATAGAATTACACTAGTATTCTGCATCGTCGGAACCCATGTTGTTTAAAATCTCACGCAACTTTGTTGACTCTACTTTGCCTTTGATTTTACCAACCGATACTCCTTGTGTAGGATCATCACTGGATTCTTGTGTGCCTTGAACTTCTGTTTTTCTCTTAATTGAATCTATAATACTGCTACTGCCTCTGTTCGCTCCGTTTGTTGACTCTTGCTCATCTTCATCCAGATCACTAATTCTAAGAGTTTCAACATTAAATTCTAAGTCTACTTTTTGTCCTACACCTGAACTACTTCTTGTTTTCATTAACTGTAGTTGATAGCGTCCACGCTCACGCATAGCACGACTTGTAAAGATACCAATAACATTATCCGCTGTTTGGATCTTACTCAGTCCGCCCGAGATATGCGAATGATCAAATTCTACTTCTTCAACTGCGCCCCTGTTTAACTGCGCCGCTGTTACAAATACACACTGTAGTTCCATTGCCAGGTTACGTAACTCTTCTGATACATACTTGTCCTTAACAAATAAGTTTTCTGCACTAATTCTCTTACCTACTGGCATTAACAAGTCCAAGTAATCTACTAGCAATACATCAATCTTCTTACCCGTTTTAATTTCAAATTCTTTCAAGTATGCACGAATATCATTTGCAGTCTTACCACTTGGCATATATTTGACTTGGAATGCTCCTGCTTTCTTTCCGATCATTTTAACCTTCATTTCAACATCATCTATGTTCTTAAAGATGTCTCTTGTGGTAATACCTGTGGTCATACTATCGATACGCATACTAACTAATTGTTCACTAAGTTCAAGTGTTAGGTATACAACATTTAATCCCTGTAGTGCCCAGTTAACACCTAAGTTTGCAAGGAATAAGGATTTACCTGCACCCGACCCGCCTGCAAAAATGTTTAATTCACCTCTGTTGAATCCGCCGAATAGTTTTCTATCCATGCTTTCCCAACCAGTGCTAACCTGTCCATTTTTGTCTTTTAATCCCATTAGCCTTGCTTTAGGATCTGCAAAGTAATCTGTTCCCATGTCTCTTGCTAACCCAATTTGCACTGCTTCCTTAACCATGGCTTCTACTTGTCCATAGTCATTTTTTTCTAACAAGTCTGCTGAATTGATAATTGCACGTTCTAGTGCCTTGTGTCTTGTAAAACTTTCAAAGTCATCCATTAGCCACTGCATGTGGCCTTCCTTAATATCCTGTGGCTTCTTAAGATCGGTTCTACAACTTGCATTTACAGTTTCGTAGTCCGGCATTACACTATACTGCTTTGTGTATTCGTTAACAAACTGTGCAGCATCTTGTAATTTTCTGTCAAACAAAGTATGATCAAAAATACCTTGGCAACGCACAAATGTTTCTGCATCACTTAGCATCATTTCCAAATATACTTTTTGGACTTCGTAATCGTAATTCTTTTCAGCCATTAATTTCTTTTACCTTTATACATAATTATTCTACTAGTATACACTCACACCATACTTATGAGCAAACTTTTTTGCATCCTTTTCGTTATTAACCATTGGTTTTCCTTTAATGTTTAAACTTGTGTTTAACAACATAGGGCATCCTGTTTTGGCATACCAACGTTCTAATAGTTCTCTTAATCCTGTGTTATCGTTATTACCAACTGTTTGGACTCTGCTAGTTCCGTCAGCATGAACAATGGCAGGAAACTCATCGGGTTTTCTACACTTTGCCGTAAACTGCATGTATGGTCCAACATCACCATAAAAGTATTCTTCAGCATGCTCTTTCAAAATAGCAGGAGCGAACGGACGATACTTCTGTCTTTTCTTAACAGTGTTCACTAAGTCCTTCATGTTCTTGCCTCTTGGATCAGCAAGTAAACTCCTATTGCCCAATGCTCTTGGACCGAACTCTGCTTTACCATTTGCAACACCGACAATACCATTGTCCTTCAGTTCACGGAATAGATCATCCACAGGGTATTCTCCTTCGATATTATAACCCAAGTAAGGACTCTTCCATTCGATGTGTTTTTGCTTCTTGGCCAATACTGCACCAATGCTTGAACCGGCATCTCCCGGATTAGGCATGATCCATACATTATCATAGTAACTATATGCCTTGCTATTTGCTTTACAGTTTAATGCACACCCTCCCATGATTATTAAGTTCTTGCTCTTATAAGTCCTACTACAATATTCTACTAGTCCTACAAGTATATCCTCGTAAATGGATTGAGTTGCTGCGGCGATATTCAATTTGTCAGTCCATCTAGTATATCCTTCAAGATACCATTTACATCCTCTGTGTAAATTACTCTTAAATCTAACATCAGGAAATGTCCAATGCTCGTGTGGACCTAATTCAAAGAATGTTTCACGCATGTGATGATAGTGTTTTCTAGTATCGCCATATGCTGCCATGCCCATGAGTATGTATTCGTCCTCGTTGGGCTTTAGTCCAACACGCTGTGTCATTGCACTATACCATAGTCCTACACTGTGTGGATAGCCCTGTGTAAACACCTTGTTTATCTTGTCGTCCTTGCCTTCCCATATTGTAAGAGTTTCAAACTCTCCTATACTGTCTATGCACAGTATTGTTGCATCACGAAACTTGCTCGTATAATAACCTGCGGCTGCATGACTTTCATGGTGGTTACTGTAACTTATGGGTGCATTAATTTTATAATTACGCAGATAAGTTTTAATATTATTTTCGTTCCAGTTCCACCCTTGTCCTGCAACTAGTTGTCGGACAGTTTTCTTAAAAGGCTTTTCATACCAAACAACTTCGTTGGGTTCGCCCCATTGTCGTGCATATTCAAGTATTTCCTTGTTAAGATGAGGATCATTTTTAAGTCCACTGAAACGCTCAGTATGGCTGGCAAATACCAATTCATTGTTATCAAACACTGCTAGTGAGCCGTCGTGGCTGTTTGCTGAAATTCCCCATGTTATCATGCTGTAAACTTTTTATAACCTTTATGTAAAATGTAAAACCATACACCGTTAATCATTGGTTCTACCACTGCATCTATCGCTGCTAATTCAAATGATGCTCCGGTGATAAAGTTATTGCAAATCATCGCAATAACAATATGGCCAATAGTATATACTACGGCAAGGACAGCACTGCTGCCGCCTATTATTCTTTTTAATAAATTAAATATACCCTGCCTAAACTCTGACATACCCATTCTTATCTGACATACCCATTCTTATTTGTATATAAAAGGATCCTTTTCCCTTAGTTTTTTTATCTTCTTACGCACCTTCCATGCATAATATTTTTCTTTAAACCATTTCCACATCTTGTTTCTCCAACTTTCTCTGCATTTCTTTCTTGGCCATATTAATTTTAATGGATCCTGATTGTGCAGTTTTTATTGCATCGACTGTTACAAATAGTTTACCATACTTCTGGACAGCATCTGCAACATCCTTAACATCCTCTCCCCATGTAGGAAATGCAACACTCCATCCATATTCCACAGCCTTGTTAATTAATTGTAGTCCTGCTTCATCTTGATCAGGAATAACAATCACTTCGTGTCCTAGTCCTTGTATAATTCTATACTGTTGTTCAGATATATTATTGGTCAACAGTGCAACACCATGAATTGACATTGCATCAAAAGGACCTTCTGTTACAAAAATATATTTTTGATCTTCAGTTTGTTCATCCACATTAAACACAAACTGTGAATGATGATCACTTAGATACTTTGGTCTTCCACTTCTTACTTTACGTGCTGTATTACCAACAATCTTTCCATTATGGTAAAAAGGAACAATTACTCTGTCTGCATACCCTTCGAGCGGTGTCCAATAAAAGTTTTTACTCAATGGGTCGAATCCTCTGTCATAAATGTATTCAACTACCTTGGCAAGATTCTGTTCTAATACATCATTACCCTTAAAGTCTACTTCTAACCATTCTGATATTGCAAGGCTATGTTCCGGTAGTTTCTTTTCTGTAAATGTAATTCTTATTTGTGATTCTCTAGGGGCATAGTCGAGTGATTCTGTTTTAAGTGCTTCAAAGATCATGCCGTTGATAGTATCTTCGGATGCTCCTAACCATCTACAAAGAGATTTAAATTTTTCTGAAAGTTGTCTACCAGGTTGCCAACTTGCTGTAAATTTACAGTTAAAACAGTTGTATACAACACCTGTATCAAATCTTACACCTGCACGTTTTCTCTTATCGTGATTATGCCCTCTATGATGGCAACAGGGTGCATTGAACGAAGTCCATCCACTTGGGTTAGATCTTGCTCGAGGAGGCAGTAGCGAACGGAATGTGTCTATCACGAAAGTCATACAAGTATTATACTATCTATATAATACTTTGTCAACTGTTCCTGTGTTATTTGTGTCCGGAGTATGCTTGATTCTAAACCAATTATACTTGCCAATTACATTATGGAATTCGTTTGAATTGGATGTGGTAATATTGAATGTCTCTATATTTGTCCACGATCCTGCCACTGGCGTTGCACCTTCTCCCAAACTTCCCTGTAGTATTACCTCACCTTCATAGTTATTATAATAAAATTGGAAAGTGTGCAGACTCTGTGGTGTTGACATTCTCGGGTTCGCATCAATATGGCTACTGATA
>Ga0222718_10003523_pt1 | contig 13393 bp, 13 predicted proteins | sample C33_27DmetaG_FD_165045 | JGI IMG/M metagenome (GOLD analysis project Ga0222718, IMG submission 165045) | Estuarine water microbial communities from San Francisco Bay, California, United States - C33_27D | ecosystem: Environmental > Aquatic > Marine > Unclassified | place: USA: California... | reverse complement strand
CGCCGAGCGTTTCACCAACGACCACCTGATGTTGGTCGCCGTCGCTGCGTCGGCTGTGAGCCTGATGACGTTCGGCTTCGTTGAACTCGCTGTCGTCCTAGTGATGCTTCGTCTGATCAGCGGATTTGGATTCGGCGCAATGGGCCAATCGCGTCAGCTGTTCGTCACCAGAGGCGTGCCGATCCACTTCCGAGGCCGGGTCACGTCTGGCATGGGGGTACGCACCGCTTGGCACTTGCATCCGGGCCGGTCATCGGAGGAGCGGTGGCCAGCATGTGGGGCTTCTCTGCAGCGTTTCTCGTGGCTGGATGCGTTGCAGCTGCGGGGCTGACCTTCTGGATCGTTCCGGGGGGCAGGGAAGCGGTGGACGCCGGGGACGCGGTTCGTATTCCGATATTGGCGTCGCTGCGACGGCATCGTCGACGCATCGTTGCCGGTGGAACGGGACCGATGCTGATCCAAGCCGGACGCGAGGGGCGCTACGTGGTCATTCCGCTGATCGCCGATCGGCTCGGTCTGTCGTTGACCGAGATCGGCGGTCTGCTCGCCGTCGGAACCGTCGTCGACTTCATGATTTTCCCGATCTCCGGTGTGCTCATGGATCGCCTCGGCCGGCTCTACTCAATCGTGCCGGCGTTCACGGTGATGGCGATCGGTATGGTTCTTCTCGGATTGGCGGACAACGCCGTCGACGTGGCGCTCGCGTCGGTGCTGATCGGCCTCGGGAATGGGGCCACCTCGGGTGCCGTCATGACCCTCGGCGCCGATCTGGCGCCGGAAGGAGAACAGGGGCCATATCTCGCTGGGTTCAATCTCGTGTCGAACCTCGGGCTCTTTGTCGGCCCATTTGTTGTGGGAGTCGTCGCTGATGCGTCAGGCCTCCGCGCGTCCGCCTTTGCCCTCGGCGGGATCCTCATGGCTGGAGTGGTCTGGATTGCGCTCGTGGTGGGGGAGACGAGGTCGGCCTGAACAGCCGTCATGAACAGACTTGGACCGTGGTCGTACACTCAGTCGACGAAGAAAACGGGGGATCGATGACGGAACTCGATATCCGGCCCATCTCGGGGCTCCTCGGTGCCGAGGTTCGAGACCTCGCCGCTGATCGGATCGACGAAGGTGTTGCGATGCAGCTTCGGAAGGCGATCAACGACCACCTCGTTTTGGCATTGCCTGGGCTCGACCCGTCGCTGCGCGAATTTCGCGACATTGCAGCGCTTTTCGGGACCGTCGACCCCGTCCCATATCTCGAGCCTGTCGACCCTGACGTGCCCGAGGTCGTCAACCTCGACAGTCTCTACCAGGTGAAAGCCGATCTGTGGCACACCGATGCCACCTTCCTCGAGCAGCCACCGGCGATCGCGCTGCTGCACATGCTCGACTGTCCGGCGCATGGTGGAGACACGATGTTCATCGATTGTCACGCGGTGTACGACTCGTTGTCGCCCGCACTGCAGGACTTTCTGCTGTCGCTCACCTGCATCCACGACGACGCCCGGGGTGACAAGGCGGCCGAGCACCCGGTCGTTCGGACCCACCCGGACACGGGCCGCGCCGCACTGTTCGTCAACAAGCAGTTCAGTCGACGCATTCCGCAGCTCTCTCGCCCGGAGTCGCAGATGTTGCTCTCGTACCTTTTCCGCTGGCAGGAACAGATTCAGTTCTCGACCCGCTGGCGATGGTCGCCCGGTGACGTCGTGATGTGGGACGAGCGAACGACGCTGCACGTGATGGTCAACGACACCGAGGGTCGTCGGGAGCTTCGCCGGGTGAGCGTTCTGGGCGACACACCAGCTGCGTTCGCTCCTGACCGTATCGCCGAGAACTTCAGTCTTCCGAAGTCGGCATCGAGCGGGTTTTACGGCGCCGGTGGCTATGACTTCTGAGCTGAGCGCCGATGACCGGCGGGGTCTTGATGTTGCGATTGATGAGGCTCGGATCGGGAGGTCCGAGGGTGGGATCCCGATCGGTTCAGCGCTCATGATCGACGGTGAAGTCGTCGGACGAGGCCACAACCGTCGCGTCCAGAGCGGCAGTGCGATCCTTCACGGCGAGATTGATTGCCTCGAGAACGCAGGCCGGCTGCCGGCGTCGGCGTACCGGCGGGCCACGCTGTATACGACGCTGTCGCCGTGCGACATGTGCAGTGGTGCAGCGCTGCTATTCGGGATTCCTCGCATCGTGATCGGCGAGAACGTGAACTTCATGGGCGGTGAGGCCTACCTCGAATCGAGAGGGGTCGAACTTGTCCGGGCTCACGATCAGATATGCGTCGACCTGATGGCTGCGTTCATCGCCGCCGAGCCCGACCTCTGGAACGAGGACATCGGTGAGTCGTCAACGTGACGTAGATCAGCCGAAGTAGCCGTTTTTGCGGTAGATCTCCACTGCATCTTCGGGGTGGCCGGCGATGATGCCATCGAGACCGAGTTGCGCAATGTCGAGGTAGAACTCGGTGTTCTCCTGGGTGGCGGCATCGTTGGGCCACACCCAGATTTCGAGGCCCTCGTTTCTCACCCGTTCGATGATGCCGGGTGTGAGAACCTCGATGCCGTCAAAATCGGGTGGCACCTGAGCGACGACGTCTTGCTCGTCGAAGTCGTCAGTTCCGAAGAACCAAGTCAACAATTCCTCCACCGATGGACTCGTGGCGACGTCGGGGGCGAGCTCGCGAAAGGCCTTGATGACATCGCCGTTGAACGAGACGACGATCACAGAGTCTGTGCGGCCGAGCGCTTCGATCTCTTCGGCGAGCACCCGAGCGCCTTCAATTGCGAATGCCATGTCCTCGGGGTCGCCAACGGTGCCTGGCACCTTGATTTCGATATCGAGAACATGGTCCGGGAAGGCTTCGGCGATCGCACGGAACGTCTCGATCCGAAAGTCGTCGGCGGTATACGTCGGAGGCGGCTCGGTGGCGCCGGTGCGCACGCCGCGCCAGACGTATGCGTCAGAGGGTTGGTCACGGCTGGACCACTCGTCGCTCCACCAATAGGCGTTGTCAAGCGCTTGGAGTTCGCCGAGGGAGAGATCTCGGACGACGCCTCGCCGTTCAGTGGTGCGATCGATGGTGTCGTCGTGTTGCACGATGAGTACACCGTCGCCGGTGAGTTGGACGTCCATCTCGAGGACGTCGACGCCCGCTCGCGCCGCCTCGCGGAACGCGAACATCGTCGAGTGTGGCCACGACTGATCTCCGCCTGCGTGGCCGGCGACGATCGGCCGGTTGAGTGCGAGGAGCTCGGCCACGGTCGACGCCTCAGGTACCGGGAACAGCGTGGTGGTGGTCGTTGTCGTCGTTGTTGTTGTCGTCGTCGTCGTGGTCGGCGGCGACGCCGATTCAGCAACTGGCTCGTTTGACCCACAGGCGATGGCGCCGGTCAGGACCAGTGCAGCGATGAAGAACCGTCTTCGCATACCGAGAAGGCTAGAGAATCAGATCGCGAACGACAGGTGCATGGCCCGAGGGTCGCATCGGCTATCGCTGGGGAACACAGCGCAACGTCGAGAACACCTGCAACGATCGTCCAGCCTGTTGACGCGTCGGCACGAAGGAGTGCGGTTCGTCGAACGGTGGTCGCTGTGGTCCGGTGAAGCCGCGTTGAGTCGGATCGATCCCGATCCGACTCGGAATCGCAAGGCCGTTCCAGTGGTCTACACCATGGTGGGCGACCTCGTAACCAGCAGACGTGAACGCGTCGAAGGGAACGTCGGTACCGCCGCTCTTCGCTTCTTGCGGGAGCATCACGTCGATATCGGATGCAGACGCCCATGCAACGACCTGCTCGACCCGTGTCCGGATCTATTCGATGTTCCAGCTGGCAACCCGCACGGTCCGACCCTGTGAGTCGATCCGGCTAGGTTGCGATCGGGAAGGAGTCTGGGTGGAGCAGTACAAGCGCGAGTTCATTGAGTTCATGGTGCGTGCGGACGCCTTGACGTTCGGCGACTTCATGACCAAGAGCGGTCGGCAGACCCCGTATTTCATGAATGCAGGCAAGTACCGCACGGGCCCCCAGTTGGCTGCTCTGGGACGGTACTACGCAGCTGCCATCCAGCAGGGCTGGCCCGGCGACGTCGACATCTTGTTCGGCCCCGCCTACAAGGGCATCCCGCTCGTCGCAACGGCATCGATCGCGCTCGCCGCCGACGGGCGAGAGGTCGGTTATTGCTTCAACCGCAAAGAAGCGAAGGACCACGGCGAAGGAGGGATTCTCGTGGGCGCCATACCCGAAGACGGCTCCCGGGTCCTCATCGTCGAAGACGTCACGACCGCCGGCACGTCGATTCGCGAAACGGTGCCATTCCTGAAGGCGGCAGCTGATGTGGTGATGGTGGGCCTCGTCGTCTCGATCGATCGTCAGGAACGAGGCACTGGTGAACTCTCCGCCCTCGCACAGGTTTCGCAGGACTTCGGCATGCCATCCCGAGCGATCGTGACTCTCGATGAGGTGGTTGAGCATCTCCATGGCCGTGAAGTCGACGGCGTGGTCCATATCGACGATCAGACACGCAGCCGGATCGACGCGTATCGAGAGCGGTATGGCGCATGAACGGTGTCGTCAGTATCGAGATCGACGCCCCGGACGATTGGCATGTGCACCTGCGCGACGATGAGATGCTCGAGGCGGTGGCGCCCTACACGGCCAACGCGTTTCGACATGCCCTCATCATGCCGAATCTCGTCCCGCCGGTCACGAGCACCGCCATGGCCGCTGCGTACCGCGATCGAATCCTCGCAGCCGCAGGACCCGACGCCCGCGCTGATTTCACACCGATGATGGCGCTGTATCTCAACGACGAGCTGAATACCGCCGACCTCCTCGCCGGAGCTGAGGACGGAGTCGTGTTCGGCGCGAAGTTCTACCCGGCTGGCGCAACTACGAACAGCGCAGCTGGGGGCACGTCACTGCTCGATTATCGGGCGGCGCTCGAGACCATGGCGGATGCGGGTATCCCGCTGCTCGTCCATGCCGAGTCGACTGATCCCGACGTCGACATCTTCGACCGCGAAGCCGTGTTCATCGAGCAGCAGATGCTTCCCGTGATCGAACAGATCCCTGAGCTTCGTGTGACCGTCGAGCACATTTCGACCCGGGCTGGGCTCGATGTCGTCCGGGACCATCCGCAGGTCGGCGGTTCGATCACGCCGCACCATCTGACCTGTGACCGTTCGGATCTTCTCGCAAACGGTATGCGGCCCGAGCTGTACTGCAAGCCGGTGATCAACTCACGCGAGGAACGCATCGCCATCGCAGCTGCGGCCACGTCCGATGACTCGTCGTTCTTTTTCGGCACCGACTCGGCGCCTCACCCATTGAGCAAGAAAGAGGCCGCCAAAGTTGCGGCCGGCATCTTCAACGCGCCGTACGCGATCGAGGTCGTGGCCGAGCTCTTTCACGAGATGGGTGCACTCGACAAGCTCGAGGCATTCGTGTCCCATCGCGGTGCAGATCACTACGGACTCGAGCGTGCGACGGCGAAGGTTCGCCTGATCCGCAACGCCGATGACGACGGCGAACCCGCCGAATCGATGCGTACTGCCGGAGGGGCAGAGGTGCGTATCTTCGGCGCCGACGCAGCGCGCCGTTGGACCTGGGAGTCGATCCGGTAGACGGCGGTGCCTGCGAACTCGACTCCACCGGTGCGCCACATCCTGAAGGTCGCGACTGGCGTTGAGTGCGGCATCATGGGCTCGGTATCGACCGGTGGCGGGCCTGGAGGAGCCGATGATCCCGATCAGCGACGATAATCCGACGAGACGCAGGCCCTTCATGACCTTGCTCGTCGGGCTTGCGTGCGTTGTGACCTTCCTCTACGTCCAGCCGTCGGGTACCCGCAGTTTCGACCTGACAACTGAGGGGGAACAACTCGAAGAAATTGAGTTCGGTTACGAGTATGCAGCGGTTCCGTGTGAGCTCACCGAGGATCGAGCGCTGACTGCGCAGGAGATCAGGGCAACAGTGGCCGGTGGAAACACCGAGGCGTGCCTCGAACACACACCCGCCAGCGTCTTCGTCCCGTTCCCTGACAAAAACGTCTGGCTCGCAGCGATCGTGTCGATGTTCCTCCATGCGGGCTGGATCCACCTGATCGGCAACATGCTGTTCCTCTGGATCTTCGGAAACAACGTTGAGGACCAGATGGGACGCATCCCCTTCGTCCTCTTCTATCTGGTCTCTGGCGCGGTCGCGACCGCAGCCCACGTCATGGTGCAGCCCTCCTCGACCGTTCCGCTTGTTGGCGCAAGCGGTGCGATCGCCGGTCTGATGGGGGCCTATCTCGTGTGGTTTCCTTGGGTTCGGGTTCGCACGGTGATCGTGCTTGGTCTGGTGCCGGTGTGGCCGCGTCTCCCGGCTGCACCGATCTTGCTGGTCTGGTTCGGCAGCCAGTTCCTTGTCGGCAACGAGAGTTCGGTTGCGTGGATGGCACATGTTGCCGGTTTCGTGTTCGGCATTGTGGCGGGTCTTATTGCTCGAGGTGACAGCGACTTCGAGCGGTCGCTCCAGCTCCAGCACCGCCGTATTCGCGCAACAGCGAGCAAGCGGAAAGGGCAGCAGTTGGCGAATTAGTTCAAATCTGAAACAATAAGAGAATGGCCGACACCAAGCCCCAATTTCACGCAATGACCGAGCACGGCGACGATGTCGACCGAACCAGCGAATGGGACCGTCTTCGCCGGTCACACCTGCGTGACGTCCGCCCTCAAAGCTCCGCCCGAGGTGTCCATCATCTCGCCCTGCTGTGCTCTGACGTCGAACGAACGATCAGCTTCTACCAGGATCTCCTCGAGTTCCCGCTCACCGAACTATTCGAGAACCGCGACTACCGCGGCAGCACCCATTTCTTCTTCGACATCGGGAACGGCAATCTGCTCGCGTTCTTCGACTTCCCGGGCCTGGACCTCGGCCCCTACGCCGAGGTTCTCGGGTCGATGCACCACCTGGCTATCTCCGTCACCCCCGAGAAGCAGACTCACTTGCGGTCCAAGCTCGAAGCCGCCGGGATCAAGATCCTCTTCGAGCACGACACCTCGATCTATTTCAACGGTCCCGACGGTGAACGGCTCGAACTGCTCGCTGATCGACTCGGCGAGATGTACGGCGCCGACGTCGGCTGAAGCGACGTCCCGGCCCTGACCCGCGAGACCCTGAGCGAAGGGAATCGCAGTTCGAGGATCGCTCTCGGTCCGATGGGGCTTCGGTCGATCCCATCGCCGGTGTGGTGCCCTCTGGCTCCGGATGTCATCATCGGCGTCGTTCAGCGAAGGAGAAACCCATGGACGCCGCTCGCCTGCAAGCCCTGTTCGGACTCGAGGGGAAGAACGCTGTCGTCACCGGTGGAAGCCGGGGAATCGGCTACATGATCGCCGAGGGACTGCTCGACGCCGGTTGCGATGTCATCATCTCGGCCCGCAAGGAGAGCCAGGTCGCAGAGGCGGTTGAGCGGCTCTCGGCCAAGGGAACCATCGAGGGCATTCCGGCCGACGTTTCGACCGACGAGGGCCTTGACCATCTCTCAGCAGAAGTTGCGCAGCGCTGGGGCCAGGTCGACATCTTGTGCAACAACGCCGGCGCGTCGTGGGGCGAACCACTCGACTCGTTCTCCGCGGCGGGCTGGGACAAGGTCATGAACGTCAACGTCCGAAGCGTGTTCTTCCTGACCCAGAAGCTCCTGCCGCTGCTGCGCAACGCTGCCTCGCCCGAGTCACCTGCCCGCATCATCAACACGGCATCGGTCAACGGCATGACCCCGCCCGACATGGACACCTTCTCGTACTCGTCGTCCAAGGCAGCGTGCATCATGCTCACGCGTCACCTCGCCAAGACCTTGGCCACCGAACACATCACGGTCAACGCCATCGCTCCGGGGCCGTTCGACTCGCAGATGATGGCGTTCGTTCTCGACGATCCGAACGCTCGCGCCGGCATCGCCAGAGACGTTCCGATGGGCCGAGTCGGCGTGCCCGACGACATGGCCGGAGTGGCGATCTACCTTGCGTCTGCTGCTGGTTCGTACGTGACCGGCGCCACGATTCCCGTGGGAGGCGGCCTCAGTACTGTCCACAAGTAGATCGTCGGGCTGGGCGAATACACGCCGACGAGAACCCGACCATCCGCCAACTGGCTGCTTGAGGTGCGGCGATCAGAGATTAAAGTTTTGTGATCAGAGATAGGTGCCCGTCTGCTCCGGCGGTTGATGGTTGCCCGCCGGGTCCGGTGCAGTCTTCCCGGACTGGTTTCGGGCGGCCTGCAGCCGCTGCATCTGCATAGCGGCCACTGCTTGTTGCTGTGCCATCGAGGCCTGTAACCCCTGCAGAAGACCTTGCAACCAGCCGACGAGCTGTGCCTGAGCCACACGAACCTCAGCTTCGGTTGGTACACCGTCGCTGTCGCAACACGCCGCAAACTCCGTGAGCTCATCCATCAGGTCGGCGGAAAGGATGGTGCCAAGCTCCTCGATTGTCTCGCGGTGGATCCGGGCCAGCAGCTGACGGCTTTCCTCGTCGGTATCGGCCCGACGGACCTCATCCATCAGTACTTGCACCATGGTGCCGAGGCGGATGAGCTTGGCCGGATCAGAGACGGCATTCGTTTCCTCGGGAACAATCTCGGGGGCCTGATCGGTCATGACCTCAGGCTCCCACACGGGAGGACCCGCCGGCGATGCACCCGCCCTGCGACGCGGGCCTGACTACCCAGCAGGCTCATGGAAGCTCGATCGAGCCAACGATCGGTAACAGGACCGAGCGTTCGAGCCCATCGATCTCGGTGCCGAACGCCACCAGCGTGACGTTCATAGAGAACGCGTCTTCTTCGACGATGTAGCTCACGGCATCGAGGCTGTCGGTGTCGTAGCCGCGCCGAGTCCAGCGGTCCGACACGTCCCCTACATGTTCGGTTGCGCGGAAACCGTCGTTCGACAGAGCGTCGACGTAGAAGAGGATCTCGCTCTCATCCCATAACCCGGCCCGGACGACCACCACCGTCGGATCCCAGGCGTCAAGGTTGCGCCAGTACGCCTCCTCGACGGCGTACCGGTCGATAGCCCAGTCAGGTAATCGCATCGGCACCCGTCGCCCGCCGCGCTCGGGGTCGATGTCGAATGTCGTATCCCGCAGCTCGGCATCGAGCGGGGAGTGGGTGACTTCGGGTCGTGCGTTCACTTCCGGCTTGGTACCGCTTTTCGAGCAGTCGATAGCGATTGGGGCTTGGGGGTCGCCGACGAAGCGGCTCATCAGGTTTGTGGCGCAGGCGCCTTCGCCGGCGTCGTGGCCGCGGTCGGCGAATGAGACCATCGTGGCGTTGGGAAGGCGGTCGGCCAACTGCTCTGCCCACCACGGGGGAGTCACCGGGTCGAAGCCACCGGAGAGGATGAGGGTGGGCTGGCTCCATGTGACCGGTTCGTTCTCGAGAGGGCTGGCCTGGCTGATCGAGTTGAACAGCGGACATGCACCGAGGACCAGACTTCCGATCACGGCTGGAGGCACGTTCACCCGATGCCACAGCGTGTCACTGCGGTTTGCTTCGGCCGCCTGCTCCTCGGTGGTGAACGGCACCTCCTCTCGACATTGCACGGCGAGGTAGCCGAGAACGTCAGCGGTGTCGTAGATCGCATCAGCACCGATCCGCATCAGTCGATTTGTGTGGCCGTTCTCGATGTCGATGATGAGATCGGGAATCAGCGCCGCTCCACCGGCGGTGTACAGCAGGCCATGGAGCAGAGCGAGGAAGTCATCGCCTCCAACATGGAGCGGGAAGCCATCACCGTCACCACCCGGCACCATGACCTCGATCGGCTGAGCATCGATCCTCGTCACGACCGCCTCGAGCGTCTCCCACGGGTCGGGAAGGTGTTCCGCACATCTCGGAAGGCTGGCGCAGGCGTCGAATACCTCGTCGAGCGCCGATCGGAACGCCTCCGGAACGGAACCGACCAGATTCTCCTCGATCGGGTAAACACCACTCAGAATCACTGATCGGATCCGTTCCGGATGGTCACGGAGCAGGGTCTGGGCGAGACGGGTCCCGTAACTGTTCCCGAAAAGGTTCACGGCGTCGAAGCCGAGCGCTCGGATCAGGTCGAGTAGATCGTCGGCGTTCGTCGCGCTGTTGTATTCGTCGAGCACGATGTCGCGTCGGCGTTCGACGCGGTCGATGCATTCTTCGAGGATCTCGAGATAGGCCCCTGTGATGTCTTCGTGGCGTTCACGGCTTGTAAAGAATCGTTCGTCGAGGCTCCACGCTTCCCGGCACGCAGGTAGAGCGCTCGACTCACCCGCCCCCCGCTGGTCGTAGAGAACAACATCGCGGGTATCGATGAAGGGGTCGACGATCGACGGTGCGAGCGCGACGGCTGCGTCCAGGATCGATCCGCCCGGGCCGCCGTGGAGATAGACCACCGGGTCGTCGCGCCGATCGGTTGCCGCCGATCTGAAGCGCGCGAACGAGATCCTGACCGGGTTGACACCCGGGGTCTCGCTCGGGATCTCGATCCAGCCGCACTCGACCGTGTAGGCGCCCGGATCGAACGAGCACTCAGTGGGTTCGGGCATGAGCGGTTCGGGGCGAGGAAGGCGTGCGTTCGCCGATTCCTGACCGGTGGTGGAGGTACCGGCATCATTGCTGCGCGACGGATCGGATTCACCGTTGGCTTCGTCGCGTGTTCCCTCGAGCCCGAGGTTGGCGAGATCTGGTTCGCGGTATCGAACCGCCAGGTCTTCAGGGGTGAGCGAGGAGCAGGCAGTGACCAGTAACGATGACGCCAACAACGCCGAACACAGGGCACGAGGCACGGGAGCCACCCTACGAGGGGGTTCTTGCCCAGCTCGGTACCCTTCCGCTCGTGATGCGTCGCGACGACCTTCGGAACGTGGCGATGATCGCTCACGTCGACCATGGCAAAACCACGCTCGTCGACGCCCTCCTTCGTCACTCAGGCGCGTTCCGCGAGGGCGCAGAGCTCACCGACCGAGTCATGGACTCGATGGACCTCGAGCGCGAGAAGGGCATCACGATCCTCGCCAAGAACACTGCTGTGCGTTTCGGGGGCGTCAAGATCAACATCGTCGACACCCCAGGCCACGCTGATTTCGGTGGAGAGGTCGAGCGGGCGCTCACCATGGTCGATGCAGTCGTGCTGCTCGTCGATGCGAGCGAGGGCCCCCTGCCCCAGACCCGTTTCGTGCTGCGAAAGGCGTTGGCGCTCGAGTTGCCCGTCGTTTTGGTGATCAACAAGATCGACCGGCCCGACGCGCGAATCGATGAAGTGGTCGACGAGGTCTACGAACTCTTTCTCGACCTCGAGGCCGAGGAGCACCAGATCGACTTTCCGATCGTGTACACGATCGCTCGCGAGGGTCGGGCCACGCTTGATCCTGCGGTGCCCGGCATCGACATGGAACCACTGTTCCAGACGCTGCTCGAGACCGTACCAGCCCCCGCGCACGACCCCGATCACCCGATGCGGGCATGGGTCACCAACCTCGACGCCTCACCCTACGTTGGCCGTCTCGCCATCTGTCGGGTCGAGCACGGCACGGTCCGTCGGGGCCAGGCGATCGCCTGGTGTCGAGGGGACGGTTCGATCGAATCGGCCCGTATCGGCACGCTCACTGTCACCGAGGCACTCGATCAAGTCGATGTGGACGAAGCAGGGCCCGGCGAACTCATCGGTGTTTCGGGAATCGACGATGTCACGATCGGCGACACGCTCGCGGACCGTGACGATCCCCGCCCGTGCCCGTCGATCACCGTCGACGAACCGACGTTGTCGATGACGATCGGTGTCAATACGTCACCGCTTGCCGGGCAGGAAGGTCACAAGCTCACCGCCCGCCTCATCAAGGGTCGCCTCGATGCCGAACTGATCGGCAACGTCTCGATCAGGGTGCACCCGACCGAGCGGCCCGACACGTGGGAAGTCCAGGGGCGTGGTGAGCTCCAGCTTGCTGTGCTCGTTGAGACGATGCGCCGCGAAGGCTATGAACTCACCGTCGGCAAGCCCGAGGTCCTCACCCGAGAGATCGACGGCACCCTTCACGAGCCGACCGAGCGGCTCACGATCGACGTGCCCGAAGAGCACGTCGGCGCAGTCACCCAGTTGCTCGGAGCCCGCAAGGCAGCCATGGACAGCATGTCGAACCACGGCACCGGTTGGGTCCGACTCGATTATGTCGTGCCTGCTCGTGCGCTCATCGGGTTCCGTACCGAGTTCCTCACCGAGACCCGTGGCACCGGGATGCTTCACCACATTTTCGAGGGATGGATGCCTTGGGCCGGCGAAATCCGTACTCGTGAGCGGGGAAGTGTCGTCGCCGATCGCGCCGGTCAATCCACCGGCTATGCGATCCAGTCGCTTCAGGAGCGCACGTCGCTCTATGTCGGCCCAGGAGCGCAGGTCTTCGAGGGCATGGTTGTCGGCGAGAACTCTCGTAACGAAGACATGGACGTCAACATCTGCCGCGAGAAGGCCAAGACAAACATTCGCACGCAGTCCTCCGACGACACGGTCCGACTCACTCCACCGAAGCTGTTTTCGCTTGAGCAGGCGCTCGAATTGATCGCTGATGAGGAGTGCGTGGAGGTCACGCCGCAGTCGGTCCGCATCCGCAAGACCGTGCTCGATGCCGGTGAACGGGCTCGCATCCTCAAGAAGCAGAAGCCCCCTCGCGACTGAGAAGCAGAAGCCCCCTCGCGGCTGATCTGTGGCAACCTGGGCTCGAGGACCTGCCTCGCTCGTTCGATGTCGTCATGATGCTGGAGGTGCTCGAGCACCTTGACCAACCAGAGGTCACCCTCGACCTGCTCGCGGAGCTCAGCACCGGTCACGTGATCGTGAGCGTCGCCCACGAACCGTTCTTCCGGGTTCGCAATCTGATCCAGTTCAAGAATGTGAAGCATCTCTGCAGCGACCCCGAGCACGTTAACCACTGGACGAAGCGGAGCTTCGAGCGACTCGTGGGCCGGCGGTTCGAGATCGTCGATCGAGGTCGGGCCTTCCCGTGGACGTTGTTGCTGCTCGAGGCGTCCCCATCGACTGGGGTCCAGCGTCGCTGGAATTTCCATACGGCCCAGCCAGCGAAGTACGTCCCACTCGGTATCGCGAACGCAGCGGCGGTCGGGCTCATCGCCGCGCCTGCGCTTGGTTGGTCGACGGCGGTCTCCGTTCTAGGGGTGATCCTGCTCCTTGCGGTTGCGCCTCCGATGGTTGTGCGTGAGCTCCGGGTGGCCGGTCGGGTGGTTGGGGCGGACCTCAGCGCTTCGCTCCCGGCGTCCCGCTCGATCGTGACCTGTGCGGCCCTGGCTGCAATCGCGGTCGGCCTGTCGGTTGCGACGCCACTTCCGGGTGGTGGCCCGGCTGCGCCTCAGTCAGGTGGACTGCGTCGTTCGTGATG
>Ga0222718_10003521_pt1 | contig 13398 bp, 10 predicted proteins | sample C33_27DmetaG_FD_165045 | JGI IMG/M metagenome (GOLD analysis project Ga0222718, IMG submission 165045) | Estuarine water microbial communities from San Francisco Bay, California, United States - C33_27D | ecosystem: Environmental > Aquatic > Marine > Unclassified | place: USA: California... | reverse complement strand
ATCATAATTTTTATAAAAAAGTGTAATTTTGTTGTAAAATTTAATTAATTCGTATTCAACATGAGCGCTGAACCTACTACGGAAACTACTCCCAATCCAATCAAACCAACCTTTGAAGAATGGATGGACGCGAGAGTTATTGAAAGAAACCCAGAAACCCATCAAATGGTCAGGTCGAATGTCTTGTATTATGCCTTGAAAGCCCATATGGATATTATGAGAACCCACCTGAACAACATGGCGGAAAAGGATAGTAATATGTTCCAGGAAGACAGCAAAGAGTTCCAGGAGAAACAAAAGGAATGGCATTCTATTTACATGCAAATTATTCAGACAAGAACCTACTGTATGTACACCTATGGATTACCTATGGTTCAAAAGGGAGAAATCATGTCGGAGAGGGATTACCTAGGGGTACTTCTATCCGAAGAAGACTTCAAGAAGTACATGATGAACCCACCCAAGGGATTTGAACTAATGAAGAAGGAAAATATAGATGAAGGCTTGAAGCTGGATAAGAGTATCCACGGACCTCAGGATAAAGAGGAGGTCGAGGGGGAGAGCGATGAGGAGGGTGGAGATACCGATAGACCAGAAGTAGACCAGGATTAGGCGTAAGCTTCGTCGTGACGATAGTGATTCTTGCGTTTCTTGCGGGGGTCGTAGGAGGAGTGAGGCAGGAGGTGGTTGGGGTTCTCGTGGTGGAATAGTGGTAGTATTTGCTTGTGTTCTCCCGATAAACTTTTTTCTGATTTTTCAACATTGTCTGTCTCAAACCACTCAATCTCGATATTCAACACATAGTTCGCACCATAGAAATCCACACGATTACCAGTATCCGCATCCTCAATACGAATCGTTATATGGGTCAGGTTCATGTCGGTAATCACAGACTTGAAAGGAGCTGGGGGTTGGTAGACCGCACGGTAGCCGAAGGGGGCGTTAACAGGGACAACCGCAATGGTTTCATTACGAGGCAGCTGGTTTCCGCTCTTGATTTCACCACGAACTCCGTCCAATTTAATATTGAGGGCCTGGATAGGGTCCAAGGTGAATATATTGGATGCCTCGATGGTAGGGGTGGTATTAGTAGCTCCATTGTAAGCATAATTCACCCCGTCGTTGGTATACTTAAACCCTATTCCTTTCACATTATCATCGGGGATATCCGTTATAGAGACAACATGAGTGAAGGATCCATTCCCCTCAACTGCCCCGAATCCAAGTAATTCCATGCAGGGAGCGGTCACGTCGTCCCACAATAAGTAAAAGCCGACGTATTCATGATCCGCATCATAAACTAAGGTATTAGGTTTTGGTCCTATAATCGAATATTTAGCCGAATCAAAAGATGCACTTACAGCAGGTTCAGTTGCTACAGTCACACCATAACCAAGACCATAAGTATAATTAGCCTCATCCCCCAATACTAATCCAGGGTATTCCGTAGGCACAGAAGTCCATTTGCTGAAGGTATTCAATTGGTTTTGCAGCGTTTCCCAATTGTAGTTACCCTCTGGAATTTCAATATTGGAGATTTCAGCGGGTTGCATAACCCCACTAACCTTATAGGTGGTGTATATTTTGAGTCTGTTGTTGGTGCGGTTAAGTGTACGAAACGAGTTAGTAAAAACCATGGAGTTTACGCTTACTTTGGCAGCCCAATTCTTCTCGGGAGCTTCAATTCCATCGTTCATGTCCCAGGTAACCCGAGCATGAGACGAGTCCTTGTCGCTTGTCCTGCCAGTAGAAAGACTGATAAGCTGGGGTTTCGCCTGTGTATTTACAAGCGGGATTACACCGGTAGACATATTTGAAATATTTATTATTAATTAATTAATTACACTTTAATAATGATTTTACACCAGGAGCAGAAGAAATGTGCTTTTCTCCATCAGCGGCACAGTCTTTAAAATCATTCAATTGTACCTGTAATGCCTCGTCCGTGACCTTCTCCAGCTGACCTTTTTTGTATTTTGTGCAGGATTTACGCACCGCATAGGGAAATCGCTCTCTCATTGCACGCCACTCCGCCTGGGGGATGAGTTCAGCCTCCTCAAACTTGGTTGGGGGGATAACCTCTGCACTTTTTTCAGAGGAACTGGAGCTGCTGCTGGATACTTCCATAATTAATTTAATTTATTTGTTGGAGGAATGGAACCGATAGAAAATAATGAAGAGAAACCTGGGCAGGAACCAGAGCAGGTGGAAACCCCCAAGCCTGCAGTTCCCATCGAAGTAACGGTCGAGAATGATCCGACCCAACCCAAGAAAGCCAAGTTCAACATGACCGAATGCCGCCGAAAAAATCTAGTGAAAGCCAACGCGGCCAGAAAAGCCAAACAAGATCACGAGAAAAAGCTGCGTGAGTACACCGACCTCACAATTTCTCGTATCAATGAGCTTTATACGACCGAACTTGAAAAAATTAAATCAGGAAATATTGAAATCATGCCAAAAATTCAAGAAAGCCAGCCCACCACTCAAGCCGAACCCCCTGCCGAATTTAGGGTGGAGGAGCGCGTTCAAGCCGAGGAAAAACCGGCAAAATCAAGCAAAAAATCCAAGAAAAAGCCACCGCCAGTAGAGAGTTCCTCCAGTGAATCCAGCTCGTCCGAAGAAGAAACGGAAACGGAAATTGATTCCGAGGAGGAGGAAAAAAGACGAAAAAAGGCGAAAAAACAGAAAAAGAAGGTAAAAGCGGTAAAGGCAAGTCGTAAGGCAAAGCCAGCTCGTGCAGTTTCAAAGAACAGGTACAAGGAGGAGGCGTATGATAGTGACAGTGACAGTGAGGATGTGGATGTTGAGGAGGATGATTATGTTCAAGCTAGACGCCCAGTAAATAGAAATAGAGGTAGAAGACCCCATGATGATTATACTTATACACAACCAAGACAACCTATGTACAGTCACTCTAGAGGTTCTAGACTATTTTAACCGTTCACGGCAGCAATGGGCTTCTTTTTACCCAGCTTGTACCCAAAATTCCTGGTTAATCCATTGAAAGTGGCAACGCCCGCATCGATGTTATCCACGTGATTCTCGGGGACACCCCGCTGGTGCCACGTGCTATTGATAAACTGTCTATTTCTTTTCAAATCCTCCATGTCTTGTCTTCGCTGGGCCAAACTGTCCCTCTCCGCCAGGTCGAAAAACGCAGAACTCGCACTCATTTTTTACACACTTTTTACACAAAATCAGAAATTTTGGTAAATAATTAAATTATTTAATTTGTGTTTTTAACAAAGCCTAATAAAAATGTCTTCTGGAGTCATCCCCGACAACCTTTTGTTGCCTCAGGCAGCCCCTATGGCGATCAAAGCCTACCGCCGCCGATTTGAATCTCCGTCCACGAATGTTGCCTCCGCTGGACCTGACGAGTATGTAAGCATCTACCCTGATACCTCTACCCCCGGGGCGTTCATTGACCCCAGCTCAACCTACTTGCGCTTTGATCTTGAAATCACCAACGACAATTTCATGATTGATTACCAGAACTTTGGTGTGGAGGGAGCCGCCTCCTTGATCCAGGATTTGCGTATTTACAACCAGGGATCTATCCTAGAGGAGATCATGGAGTACGGTACCGTTGCCTCCCTGATGGCCAATATCGAAGGAGCTTACCAACAGGAAGTGAGTATGTACTTCAGCAACAAACTGAAGAATGGTTACCACGAAGAAAATCACATCAACTTCATTAAACCTCCTATGTGTGATGGTACCGGTAACATTATGCACGGGCTCAACCCTTTTGGTCTTGGTTATGAACCAGGGGCGTACTCCAGTACTTCGGTTTATGCTAATGCGGTGGGTACTAATATTATGAATGGGTGGATTCAGACTAATTCCCATATGGCGGTGACTGACTCCTACAATGTTTCACCTGTCGGATCTACCAAGAACCCTAGTTATGCTGCGGGAGGTGCCCAGTGGGCTGGAAGAAGTGCCGTCACTGCACCTACCAACGCTCCACAGACCACAACCCCCATGGACTGGCCTGATTACTATACTCCTTCCCAGTCTGAAATCGTCAAGAGAGATTTTGTCATGGAGTATGGTACTATCAATAAACCCCAGGTAATGAGTAATTTCGTGAATGTGAAATGTTTCCCTATTGGTATGCAACCAGGAGATGACTGTTACAGCACTGGTTCAAAATACGGTGTCGCACCAAAGGTTGTTTACGGAGCGACCCCAGGAAATGCCCCAGGAAAACAAACGTATGCCCCAGTGAGGAAATCGTCCAAAGTGAGAGTATGCATGCAACTCTACTCTGGAATCCTGGGTAAACTAGCCCCCAAGATGCTTGCCTCTACCTTGCTTGGCCCCCAGCAATTGTACTTGAACTTACACTTGGCTTCCGTCCCAGTCGCTCTGCGTATTTCCTCTGACCCTTGCCGTCGTATTTCCGGTACGATCCGTGACTATATCCGCAACGTAGGTACTAAGAACGGTTGCTATTTCGGTGAAAATCTCTTTGTTTATGGTGCTACCGTGGCCGGGAATAGTATTGCCGCTAACCCCCAAACTACTACTTTCGCGCCAGGGTACGGACCATACCGTAAGATCGCTATGTCTCAAGGAACCGGATTCAGTGCCAACACCCCCGGATCTGTTTTCAATAAATCCCAGTGTGTTGGGAATATTTTCCTTGGTGGATCTTCTCAAGAATCGGTAGTTTTAGCTGGAGCGAACGCTGTGTCAGTCAATACGACCACGGGTGAAATAACTTTTACCACTACTGCCCAACCAAATCTCTTACCAGGAATGACTTTCACTATTACTGAAGACGCTACCAATTTTTATACTGGTGTTATAACCAGCAGAAATGCGGCCAACTTAGTATTTCAATCAGAAGGTAGTGGTGTTGGCACCCCCAGTGGTAATATTGGTACGGTTGATGCAGCTGCTATGAAACCCACCGATGACTATTCTCTTGGTCCTGCTCCTCAGTATATGCTTGTCAAGAACCCATGGGTATACAAGAAAATGGGCCTTGCTCAGACTACTGGAGCACGACTGAACTATGCCAACGATACCGATGTATTCTACGGAACTCGTGAAATCGCCTCTGTCCCCCAGGTGAAACGTGTTCTTCATTTCAACTCTGTTTCCGGAGGCTTTTCATCTGCTACTTCCACTGACTCTGTCATGCCTGCTTGGGATGGAAGTAATCTCACTTATTCTATTAGCAGTATTGCTTTGGTGGGGGACCAGATCATTCTCCCCAACGAAGTTACTGCAGACGTAGTTAGCCAGGCCGCGTCTGGACAATTCAATGTACACAGCAATTCTATTCGTACCTACGTTGTTGCCCCACAGGCAGGGACAGTTCAGTCCATGATTCTACCTATAAAGGTTGCCCAGGCGAAACAATTATTCTGTGTTTTCCAGAACACTCAGCAGCGTAATTACGGGAGCGGCCTTTACTACGACAGTAATTGCGGCTACAATCCGTTTGCTTCTATCTCAAAACCTTCTACTGCCAAAAATGTTAATTACGATGGTTTTGGTGAAACAAACGCCACCGATTCTACGGAGGGGTCCACTGCCGCTTCAAAGAAGCTATTTGGTGTTGGATTTGATTCACCATTGACTTATACTCCTGTCACTACCGCCGTGGATGCTATTTCGATGCAGCTGCGTATCGGTAATGAATTCTACCCTCCTCAACCTATTACTTCCATGGTGGAATGCTCTACCGAATTTGTCAAGACCCTTCATGGCTGGACGGATATCGGATTTTCCCCTGAGGTGGATGCTCCTATTTCACAGACACTTAGTGCTGGGAGTACTCTCGGTGAACTTGGCACTGCACCAACTTCGGAAGCTCCTCCTATTTATGATTGTCTACGAGCAAACAAATACTGTACGGCCTTTGTGAATGCTAATTTACTAGATGACCAGACGATTTTACAGAATCAAGATATGGTTCCTCTGTACTCTACTTTCCTCAGCACGGCCCCTAAACCTGCTGTTGATCCAGCCACCAATGGCGTTACAACCTGTTACAACGGGTACAATTACCTTTGCCCCAGAGGATACTGCCTCAATGGTGTGTACGAAGTCCCCTGTGGAAGATTCGTCATGGGTTTCAATCTATCCACCTTCAAACCTTCTGACGGTGTGGATGGTGGGACTTACCTCGGTAACAATACCATTACTCTACAAATGTCAGGTGCTGCTGGGCTTGATCCTATTAACGGTATTTGGCGTATGGTATGTGTGGTCCCTCACCGTGTCCTAATGAGATACCAGGCTGGTGGCCAGATTGTGTGGAACTATTAAGAGAAGAGAAGAAGCTATCAAAATTTGTATATATTATGTTACTACACTACTTTATTAAACTTAATGTGGGTGTGTTCCCCGGTGTACCCGAAAGGAGTAAGTCGGATCAAGGCAATGTCCTCGAGACACTTCACCTCCGGGTCCTGGTTCATAACTAAGCTTCTTTTGGAATAGACAGTGCGTATATCCTTCTTCCCATAACGAGTCAACAACGTACCATACGGAACCTTAGCATTTGTGGAGTTAGGGTGGATGATCATCGTATCCGCAGTAATAGTACGCTGCCCACTCCCCTCGATAAAGGAATGAGATACTAATTTCTCTAATTCTGTGGTTTTGGTCTTCTTGCGGTTATCCTCTGTAGTGCGAACTCCCTTACACTTGAACACATCCTCATCCTCCAGGTTCATCACATAACACTTGGGAGCTAATGCCAGATACTTATTGATCTTTTGTCCAGGGAACTCATCCGCCCAATTCCCAAGCCCGCTCTTGGTATAACACGGTCCATCCTTGTCCTTCAAATAAATAACACTGTCGGTATCGCAATACAGAACATTCTCCGGTCCCACCTTGAACATCTGGCTCATAAGAATAATCTGAGCGTGCGCAGTAACAGACGCAGCCATTGGGACATTTATGAACTTATTGGTTTCCTCCAGGCGATTACGTATCGTGTACCTTGTCTTATACAACCCTCCACGCACATGTCTGAACTTGATGCTTTCTTTATGGATATGAGGATTCGACATGATCTCCATGTACTGTCGAAACCCGTAGATAACCTGTTCGAATTCGGTAGGGTTTTTCTGGGACAATTTCCCCCAGAGGCAATTAAGAAAAATCTTTGCCAGTTGCCGTTTCACCGGGTTCTTCTCTACGAATTCTGGTCTAGGCCTAGCAAATCCACCATTACACTCCTGGATATAGTTACATATCGTTTCTTCCATCGCTCCCGTTCGAACATCATCTTGCAATAAAACTTTATCATATAGATCCTGACCTAATTTCTCCCAACCATCTGCTTCTTGTTTCTGTCTAAGAAAGAACTCCATATACCCGCGCATGATATTATCACTTCGCTGACTAGGTTTCCAGTCCCACACTTCGTATACTTCATCGACCTTATAACCTTTCTTCATAGCCAAGTATATAAACTCAGTATGCCACACTCCTACCTTAGGCTCTACCGTATACATCAATTTCCCATTAATACGCTCTGGTAATATACCTATCAAATCATTCGTATCAGGTGTAATTTTAGCTCGAATAAACCCAAAGAACCGATCACTGCGCTCTGGATCTAACCTACTTCGATCAATGTACTTGCCAATATAGATATCCTGGATACCCGTAGGTAATTCTTTATAAGAGCAGACATAAGGATACAATGAACAGACATCATCGTATTCAATAAGCTTATCTCCCTGGAGCTTATCTGGTTCACAATAAGCGGAAAACACCTCAGTTCGACCACCGTAAAATATAGTACGCAGAGGAGTCAATTTCCCCCACTCGTCATTCCAGTCAAACTCATTTAGCTTATGATCATCATGTGACCAGTGGTAAACGATCTTATTATAAACATTATTCTTTTCGAGACTCTGGCGTTTTCGAAGCAAAAACTGCATCACGGTTTCCCAACTAACCCCATGCAATGGGTGAATCTCCTGGGACTTCACCTTATCACTATAACATACAGGGCAGGCATCAAAGTAGCAGGAACGATACTCAAATACGGTCTTGGTATTTTTACAATAACCAGATACGTGGCAGGCTGAATCGATATCATACCACTCCTTATGGTAATTACCTGCATGCGTAATGTTGTAACTAGGATTCTTGCTCATCTCATATTCCATCCATTTGATAGAGTTAGGGTTAAAACCTCTACGCATCCGCTCATGAGTAATCGCGATATTATTATACTTTTTACCGCTAGTAAACATCGCCAAGGCAATCTGACTCTGCGTCATGTAATTGAAAGGATCAATGGGTGCAACTGCCCAATCAAAACTCTCTGGGCCGCCAAAGGCCAGTGCCTGATCACGGTAAGCTTTGCAAGCACCTGCTAGTACATCCACATCCACCCAGCAATATTCTAACAGCTCCTTCTGAAAATCCCATTTCGGCTTCGTACAGTCACACACCACATTGCATATGCAAGTACAGTACTTTTCTCCTTGCTTTTTCCAATATTCCCTGGCATCATCCAATTCTTTCTGGGACTTCATAGTCTTAAACCCATAGTAATCCGCCTCGTGATCTAGAGGAGGTAATGGTCCGACATAATCCAAGTGGCAACGCTTCGAGAAGTTATGAGGAAAATCTCCCTTACGAGACTCTAGTTTAAATGCAGCACCAATATTCCTTAGAGAATCCGTCATCATCATCATAAAGTCAAGGAAGGTGATCTCACTACCTTTAAGCTTAATCTTCACTGATAAGTACTTATGAATCGTATTAGGTCTTGGCACAGTTTCATTCGCAATACCATTATCTTCCAAGTAACGAAGTAAGAACTGGGTATCATACCCACCACCATTATGAGCTAATATAGTAGCCCCACGCATATCCTCGTTCTCTAATAAAAAGCCTACAAACTCTGCAATCGTCTTGAAATGCCATCTCCTATCGTCATATACAGCCCTTAGACAGACGAGAATAGCCTCATGCACATACTGATCAATCTTCGTGTCATATTCCTGGATAGACTCCAGATCAAATACGAAAATCTTATCCTCTGCCAGGGGTTCCTTCACTTTCTTCGGCTTCATATAACAGTCATGGACATTGAAATGATTCCTGGGGACCTCGATATCACAAACATTACACTTAACAAAGGTCACTTGCCTCACCATCTCTGGTGTACCCTCAGCACATTGGCACCCAGATGCTGTGCACTCCCGATAGCAAGTAGTACACATGAACCTAAGAGAATTTTTAATAGCACTGTGCTTACGAGTGGGAGTTATATCCTCTACATGCATATCTTCTAAGCTTTGTATTTTCTCCCACTCACCAGTTGAACATTTTGTCTGATGCTTATAATCCTTGGTTCTACCCCCTGCAATCGTACCACAGTAATCACAATAATAGGCTACACAGGTACGCTTATCCGATGTATCTGATTTTTGATAATCACGCATATTGGATATAGCATTCATATGAGTACCCTCTAGCAACATCCCAATGAAATGATCTTCCTCAAGAATCGTATTTGTCTGTACGCGCTCACACATAATTCTAGTCCCCTTATGTTCCATTGCAAATACAGATATGTTAACCCCAAACACGTAAGAGTATGCTCTAGTACAAGCCGATAAATCATGCACGCACACTTCTTCCTCTCCCCAATGGTATTGAACAAACTCATGGATTTTCCAGGCACACCATGCCCACGCCTGTTTCTCTTCCATAGGCAAACTATCCTCATTTTCATACAAAGAAGCTCTATCCGATCGATGCTTGGTGGTATCAAATATCTTTATTTTAAGCTCCTTGGAATCCCAGAACGAATAATCTTTACGAACAAACTCTGGTATCTCCTCTGCAGTATCTGGATCTATATTCAAGTACGTAGGCACATCTTCCTTAATTCCGGCAATGTCAGGTAACACTTTACCCTCTGGCTCTACTTTACGACTTAAAACACGGCGCTGACACATCATAAATGCCATAGGAAAACAGATTCCATCATCTGATTCCGGTACGAACTTACAGGCTTTACTATGAGTATATATATCTCCAAGCGTCTTCTTAATGAAAATTCCCTTTTTAATGCGCGTATAAGCCTCTTGCGCACTACCACCTCTTGTAAAATAATTATCTCCTCGTTCACGATTACGAATCCTATCAGCCATCCCTCTAGTGACACGACGATTACCATCACCAAGTATAGCCTGAGACCTAGTAATCATACCACCAGCTCCTCTTACCGTGGGAATAGCCTCTGGACCACCAGTTAAATATGCTCTAGCTTCGTTTCTCGCACGTTGATCAGCATTAACTCTAGGTCGATGTACTCTCTGCACGGCCCCCTGACCATGATCCTCATCCCATTGAGGTTGATGGTAATCTTCTTCGTAGTCAACACCAGCAACTTGTTCATTATTTCGAACTCTATCTACATTATTCAATCTATTAATATAAGCTTGTCTTTGCTCATATCCATTCCAACGAACACGGAATCTCTCCCTTGCTGCAGCGGATACATTAGGTAGATTATATATTCTTGGTACAAAGTGGAATTTATACGTACACGTGAAATAATCTCTTGTATCCGCAAGCACATAATTATAATTCGAACCACCAGCAACATCTGCACCATCCTGATCATGATATTTACGCTCCAGCACTGTATATAAATAATCCATAGTTGCTTGCTGATTATGAATAAAAATAGGTGCATTATCTGATGCAATTTCGACATTACGAGGACCATCTGCACCTTCTACTGGTATATCATCAAATGTCACCTTTACCCACGATTCACGTCCTTGGAAGTCAGGAGGTTGAAAATTGAAATAGGATAACGCGTGGTTAATAGCACCAGGATAAGAAGCTAGAATAATACGACCCCAATTGCTTTCAACATTTTCCCCTGTGAAGTTAGCCATATGAGCAGTCACAGATACCATTGGGACATTCAGATTTTGATAATCTGCATCAGCACTCATCGTATATCTTAAGACACGAGCATAAGACACTATATGTCCACGCAAATCAGGTATTTCCACAAGCCCTTCTAATAAGCCTGGTCTCCTTCTAAATCCAGGATTCAATTCAACTGACATGTTTAAAAGTTAAAAGTTAAAAGTTAAAAGTCCCAATGTTTTTGAAAAATTGTGTGGCTGTAATAATTCTCATTTTATTTGAATTGGTTTTTATTTTCAGTTTTGCCGGGAGGCCAATTCAAATTATAAAAATAAAATTGAAAATCACTTTTTTTCGCAAATACAATGGCTGCTGCACTAAAATCCTGGGATTTGTTAAAGCAAGGGGAGATATTTCCAACCTTCAATTTGGGTAAGGTACTCCCATCTCACGTAGCTTATATGGGTCGCAATAGTTACGGTGAACCTATTATTCAGATGCCTATTACTAAATATGAAGATATTATGCAGATAGCACTACCACCTATTCCTCAGTGTTGGACCAAGGAGCGTTTCATTATCCCCACCAAAATAGGTGCCCCTAGCCGTACTACGAAGCAACGTGCAGCATTGCTCGAACGTGAGATAACCGTGCAACTGAAAGTTCAAAACATTCGACCAGGTGATATTATCATTAAAGAAGGTCATGAAGACGATATGCATGAAGATTTGTATGTAGAAGACATCCGTTTGCATAGTCACCTGGACTCTTACATCCTGATATGTACAGACTATTTACGTGAAAATAAGACGCATAGTGTTATATTAGAAAAGGATACTTTATTAACATTGTCCCCCAGGTTTCTTGAAAATAAGCCGTACTCCCCCGTACAGAAGAATAAGCGTAAGCCAAAACTTCAGGAAGATGTGTATGACCGTATTAGTAAAATGTGTAAACGATAAGTTAACTTAAATAACGTCATGAAAATCATTATCGTCATTTTCACGCCTTAAAGGTCTAGGCATCCTATTCATCAATTCCTCATAATCATAATCGTCATCGTCATCATCACTTTCTCCATTAAAATCCAACGCGACAGTACCAAAATCTTCTTCCTCCGCTTGTGCTATACTTGTTGGACTACCATGCAAATGCATTATACTTGTTGGAGATTCAAACACCGGATTAGACAGATCAGACATTGTTTGGTTATATAATAAACGACTTGCGACACGATTTCTACGACGTTCTTCAGTGCGCTCTGCACGATCTCTAGCACGGGCTATATCACTATGTAAACGCCTTGTCTCCTGTTGAAGCGCACGAACAAGTTCATAATGGGTAAGTTCCGCTAAAGATTGATTTCTCGAATACCCTCTTCTCCGCCCTCCTTCTCCGGGTCTACCTCCCCTAGCACGACGAGGCATAATAATTAATATTTTCAAAACTGAAAAAATAATTTGAATTCAAATTTGTGAAAACGACCCTGGGACTTCATAATTTTTAACAAAAACGAAAATAACCATGCAGACCCCACCTAGAACTCGTACTTCCAGTGACTGTGATTTACAGTCCCCACCTGATACCCCAGTGAAGACTAAACGTCAACGTACCCCACCATCGCCTTCTCTACAGATCAGCATTCCCTTTGATAATGAGCAAGAACAAAAGACACCATTCGATGTGTTATTTGATAATTATGATTCCTTTAAATGTAAAGATTGTCGTTATGCACTCTTTCGAATTGCTCAGATGCAGCCTCATGAGTACAAGGATATGATGTTGGCATTTGAAGACTATAAAGCAGATGAGTATCCATTAGCTGAAAGAAGCGAATTGTATACCCGTATCAAGCATTTGAATATCTACATGACCCCAGAGGAATGTCCTAACAGTTGGATCGTATACCATGTGAAAGGATTGTTGAAACCTGGTATTATCAAAGGAAGCTTTGGTAGCATGTATACTGGTAACTTCTTACGTATTGTTGCTCAACATACTGGTTTTGATTTTGGTAAATTAAGTTACAGTCAAGAGAAGAATATTGCCACAGGGAGTTACATTCAAATCAAAGTTGTCGATGAAAAATGAAAAAACTGAAAATTTTTTATAAATTCAAATTTTTGAAAATGTCCTCAGCCTTCATAATTTCAGGACATTATTATTTTTTACAAAATGGCTGAACAGAAAGAGAGACGTACTTACATCCGCCAAAAACCATACAGACCTCGTTATGAATGTAACGGCTGTACGCTATTGAAGAGTCATCTTCAACAGGAACAGAAAGAATATCAAGACCTACTAGCAGAGTACAAATCCATGTGCCGTGACCATGAAAGAAGCCTTCAAGCTAACAAGGATATAAGAGAGATGCTTTCTAAAATTCAAGAGGAAGGTAGTATGTGGAAAGATTCTTACTTCAAGTGTAAAGAAGTATTGAATAAAGCAAGAACCGATGTAGTAGAGGAGAAAGCTAGAAGTACTTACTTGAAGCGTAAACTCGATAGCTTAGAA
>Ga0222718_10003519_pt1 | contig 13404 bp, 12 predicted proteins | sample C33_27DmetaG_FD_165045 | JGI IMG/M metagenome (GOLD analysis project Ga0222718, IMG submission 165045) | Estuarine water microbial communities from San Francisco Bay, California, United States - C33_27D | ecosystem: Environmental > Aquatic > Marine > Unclassified | place: USA: California... | reverse complement strand
TGGGTCAGAACTGTGACTTCTGCGGGTCCCCCGAACTTGTCGACTACGATGAAATCAAAGCACCCGTTCGTCCCGAAAGCCTGCTCCCTTTCAAGGTCGACAAAGAGAGGGTTCACAACATCATCAAACATTGGTTAGGCAAGCGCTGGCTCGCTCCCAATGCTCTCAAGCGTCGCAGCCTTGTAGACACCGTCATCGGCGTCTACATCCCCTACTGGACCTTCGATTCCAAAGTCTACTGCCCCTGGACCGCCGAGTCAGGAGACTACTATTACACCACGGAAACCTACCGCGATTCGAATGGGAATCGGCGCACTCGACAGGTCAGGCACACCCGTTGGTACAATTCCAGTGGTTCCATCCGTCACATCTTCGATGACGTCCTCATCACCGGCACCCATGTGGTCGACCCGCGTTACTTGCCAAAAATCGAGCCCTTCCCAACCACGGAACTCGTGCCCTACGACACCGGCTATCTCTCCGGCTGGATCGTCGAACACTATCAAGTGGTCTTGCTAGAAGCAGCCAAAGCCGCCCGCGCCAAGAAAGACGCCTTTGTCAAAGGTCTCTGCGCCCGAGAAGTCCCAGGAGACACCTACAGACGTCTGAAAATCTTTCCCGACTACTCAGAACCAACTTTCAAACACATCCTCGTTCCCGTTTGGATTCTCAACTACGACTACGGTCGATCCCGCCATCAAGTCCTCATCAATGGCTACACCGGACGCCTGGCAGGAAGTTACCCCAAGAGTGCCTGGAAGATCTTTTTCCTAACCCTTGCTATCATACTCGCCGTCGCCCTCTTCATCTTCCTAGCGAACATGAATGCGTAAGTAGCGTAGCTTGGGCTTCAGCTCAAGTCCCTGGCATGGACAGCTTCTCTAGTTCGCCGCCTTCTCGAACCTGACACTAGGATAAGTCTTCAACTCAACTTGATGCCGACCACTCACCTTGCCCTTAAACCGTAAGCGATCTCCATCGACGACCACACCTTGCAATGGATGACCGGTCACCCAGATCGTGCCGAAGATCTGCCCGCGAAACTGCGGCACCGGCTTTCCCGCACTGTCATAAATCATCCCCCCAATACGTTGGTAACCTTTACCCGCGATTCCCGTAGGATCATCCACCATTAAAGAAACACCATCCTTACTCACTGTCGTGACCAGCCCTTCCACCGTCACCACTGGCATGTTACGCAGCGCCTTTCGCTCATCCATTGCCTTCAGCGCAGCGACCGCTTGCTCCGTCCGTTTCGTCTTGCCCAAAGCAGCCTCTTTCTCAGCCTGGTTTGGGTCCATGCCATACGCTTTCACCAATGCTGGCGGCAAAAGGTGTGCGGGCACGTTGGCTGCCCCCGTACTATGAAAGATCGTCAGAGTCGTCTTGTTCCAGCTATGCACCTGATAGCTCTTAAGAATTCGACCATCTTTCAACACAAGATCGAACGGATTGTCACCGCCACCCGGTCCCACCAATGATGTATCAACAGCCACTTCACCAGAAACAACCGGCAATTCAGGAGGCGCTTCTGCCGTCACCGCATCCCCAATAACGGCCCCGACCGCACCACCTGAAACATCAGCCTCAGCAGTCGCGGCTGCCCCAGGCTCCGGCAACCGCGGCAACTCAGCCACAGGCTTCGCTTCCTCGGATTGTTCCAGCTTCGCCTCAAGAGTCGGCGCCTCCGAAAACAATTCCTCCACCGGCTCGGCGCTGGGCTCCACAACAGGGCCTTCCTGCGTATAAGCAAAGCCAATAGCCAAACAGCCAGCGGCAGGAATGATCAGGCGGGCAACATAGTCAGAGGAGAGAATCATCGCAGTAAAGTATGGTTTCAGTGAAACCTATCAGCGCTCTCTTCAGGATGCCAGCATTTGCACGCTGAAGCTGAGAAGCAGGCCTACTTCCGCCTAAGAAACTTGATCTGCATGAACTTGACAAAGCCATCCTTCTCCTTGGCCGGAACCGACAACACAAGCAGCCGCTCGTTAGCAGTCTTCTCGGTAATCAACGTCTTGTGCACCATCGGCTTTCCGTCAGGCCCCTTGACGTTTGTCGTCCATGAGAGGGTCTTCGACTCGCTATCATAGTCGCCAGTCATGCTTGCAGCGTACGGACCATGATCGATGACCTTGCCAACTAACTTTCCCTTGTCCAGATCGTAGCCCACGATGGAATGGACTTTCATCGTCTGGCTATTGATTTCTGTATCCAAATCGGAAGCAATCCAATACTCACCAAAGGCGCGATTCGTTTCCACACCTTTAAACGTCATGGAGGGCGAGTCCAAGCCCACCGGCCAAACCTCAAACTCCGCATCCCAAATTCCTATCGAGGCCTTCAGTACCTGGAGTTCCTTCGGCTTCGACTTGGCTTCTTCCTCACCACTGCAAGGAAAGGTCACGCCAAAAACAAAGGATGCGAAAAGAGTGAGTCGAGCCAGAACGATGATAGTATCTCTCATGAATTGCTGAGCGGTGGTTGTTTAGTGAGGGGCCAAGAATAGCGACTGGCATCTAGAAGCCAAGGACGATTCCCATGCTCCCTCGACCAATTCCCGGCAGCAGCGACCAATGTAGGGGATACAAACTCGACCTCCTCAGGTACTTGGCCCGTTTTCACCCATGGTTATCGCAATCGAACAACCATAGCCTCTACCCTTCGACTAACAGCGAGACGCCCGTCTTTGGGACCAATTCATAGGCCATCGGTGCACATTGGGCATGTCGATGTCTCACTCAGAAATATCCATGACAGTAGTAGAGAAATTGTCTTTATGGTCATGGTATGAATCGTTCAATAGGGAAGAAATCACGCGTGCCCGGGACCATGATCACGTGCATTCTCGCAGGTCTCATCTAGCTTGGCGCCCTCACATTTCTCACCAAATGGTTCAACTTCTGGATCGAGGGCCGACTGGCGCCGGGACAGGACGCGCCTTGGATCGCCTTGATAGTCCTCTTCCCTCTTGCTCTGCTTGCGTGCGCAGATGGCACTCACTCCAGCGTTCGAGCTTGGCGAGGCAAGTCACGACTCAAATGGCAGATCGCCTCACTGATCGGAGCTATCCTAGCTCTGTTAGCGGTGTCCGGTCACTAAGCCTGGCAACACCCGAACCACCAGGTGGACCGGGCTACCTTGCAGTTTCACAGGTTGCCGCGCGGGTCTGGAGGATTTTAGTGAGGGTGGATCTGGAATGCCAACGCCAAGCGGTAACCCAACGAATGACCGAGAAGTAAGTAACAACCATGGACATGACCAACAAACAACACTTGGAATGGCGAGAGTACCTTTCGCCACTCCTGATCACCCTCTTGGCAATCAATGCGATCTGCTTTGGAGGTTTCTTCGTCTTGCTAGCGATCGGCGCTGGAGGCGGGCCTCTCGTTCTCTTGACTATAGTAACCGGGCTCGCTTTTGGTGCGGGACTTGCCGGAGTCCTCATCGCGGGGCGCAAGATTGCAGCCAGCAAACGGGACCGGCGTGACTCTAGTGTCGACCAAGCGTCTGACACTCAATAAGTAGTCGTCCGCCTCCTTTGAAAAATGAGTCAGAGGTTTACGTCATGACGCCAGATGCTTTATCCTAAGAGACATGACAAAGACTGGGGTCATGGCTCTATTGAAGTCGAACCGGAACGACCGTGGCGCCAAGAATTGGAAGAAGTTAGGAGCTGACACAGAAGGCCTGAAAAGCTTCGGAATTGGCCTTACCCTGCTTAGAAAACTGGCCAAGCAAATCGACCGTGATCACAAATTGGCATGGCAACTGTGGAAGACCGACAACCATGACGCCAAAGTGGTTGGGCTGCTAATTGACGATCCTAAGAAGCTCACGCGGGAACAGGTCGAAGAACAAGTAGAAGGAGTTGGCGCTGGATCTCTGGCGCACGTGTTCAGTTCCTGCAATGCGCCCCTTACCAAGGCACCTTTCGTGTTCAATCTCACCTGCGATTGGATCGAGAGCAAGGATTCTCAGCGAAGGCAATGTGGATACGGTCTCCTATACGAACTCTCAAAGAACCAACGGATGAAAGAGCTGACAGACGAGTTCTTTGTCGATTGCATCGAGGGTATTCGTACGCGCTTCAGCCAGGAAGACACGTGGGGTCGCATGTCCATGGGAGGCGCACTGGTGGGCATCGGCAAGCGCAACAAGAAGCTAAACAAAGCTGCGCTCAAGTTGGCCCGAGAGCTGGGACCGATAGATTTCAATGAGGGATCCGGCAACTGCGACCCCTTTGATCCTATCAAGCATCTCACGAGCGACTATCTCAAAAAGAAGCTGGGGATATGAGCCTCCGGTTGTGAATGGGGGATTGACCATTACACGGGCAAACTAACATTCCACGTAGTTCATTATGACCGGAAACAAAGCCTACTAAAATAAATCTTGTAATAGCACTGGATTCATCCCTTTCCGCACCTTGAAGGCCTTCCCCAAGTCACCCATCAGAACACCGTTGCTATGGCCTTCCAACTCAAGTTAGGCACAGGAGAACGGATCATCATGAATCGACACACCTTCCTTCACCACTCAGTCAGCATCACCGCACTGGGCGTGTGTGCCTCCCCGCCCTATATTCGTGGTGCGACATCGGCGGGAGCGAGACAACCTGTTCTCGAAGAGGCCATCGCTAAACTGTCGCCACCGTATTTCAGGGCGATTGCTACAACGTCGAGCGGGGCGATCCCCTGCCCTACAAACTGCCTCTGGAGCAGCGGCTCGAAGTCGGCTTAGAACAGGAGACTTGGACGCTCGACATAACTGATCCCGAAGACAAAGCCGAGACCGGGAAAGCGTGCCAGCTCGACAACTCCATGACCAAAGTAGGTGGCAATGCCTTCACCTTCGACGATCTCATGAAGGTCACCGAAACGAAGGCTGTTCGTTTGCTCAAACTCGTCTCCTGCAACAATCTTTTCGAGCCATTAGGTATGGGCTTATGGGAAGGCGTTCCGCTGCGCGATGTGCTGTGGTTAGCGAAGCCACAGGCGAACTATCGCAGCGTCTACTACGATAGCTATCACAACGACGCTCCCAAACAGTTCTTCCAATGCTGGCTTCCGGCCAATCGCGTTCTCTAAGACCCGCCCGGGTTCTTACCCGTCATTCTCTGTTACAAGATCAACGCTGAATGGCTGACCGGCGAGCGCGGCGGACCTGTGCTCATCGTCGTGCCAGAGGCCTATGTCTTCAAATCCGTGAAATGGCTCAAACGTTTGGTCATCACCAATAAATACCAAGCCGCAGACACCTACGCCAAACAGAACAACAGCGTCAATGACAGTTGGATGAAGACCCGCGCCCTCTTCGAAGACGTTCCAGACAAGGTCCAACCGAATGCGCCCTATGTATTCAGCGAACTGAAGATGGCTCCTGCAGTTGGATTCGAACCAACGACCTAGTGGTTAACAGCCACCCGCTCTACCGCTGAGCTATGCAGGATTTGGTCTTTGCCGAGCGGAAAGAATGGCGGGAGCCAATAGGAATTCAAGCGATAATTTCACTTCCTTTAAGGACCGTGTCGACCTGCTCTGTGGCGCTCTGGAGGCGGGTTGAGGCGCTTGCAGCAAGCCTTTGGAGGAGGTCTAGGCGGGTCTTGGGTTCAGCTTCGATCCATTGGGGTTTCTTGGCGAGGTGACACTGTACTGGGAGGGCTTCAACAGAATCGCTGGCTTCTGCTGTCAGTTGGGCGACTTCGAGCAGCCCCCAGGCGGTGCACACCTCGGAAGGGTCGACGAGGCCTGGAGGCGTCACCAGGTAGAGGAGGTTGGCGCATTGGTAACGCGCGAGCTTCTCGAACTTGGTCTTGTGATGGACTCGGTTTTCCAGGATTTGGATGTCGCGATTGATACGCTGCCAGGTGAGATGCTCCATCCGCACGCAGTCGACACTTTCGTACTCGGGGAAGAGCGAGTCTCCGCAACGGAGTGAGGGGTAATGCATGCCTAGCAGTTGTTCAATGCGTACACGTCGACGTCTGAGTTGGGCCAGGCGCTCGACCGACGGCAAGGTGGCTTGGGCATCTTTGAGGAAGTCTGCTCGCGACTGCTTGCACTCGAAGATCGCGGTTTGACCGAGCGTGGCTTCCGCATCGGCCGGGCGTTGGGGACGGTAGGCAGCGACGTCGGCTCGATAGGAGGAGAGCGGGACTCGAATCTCTGGTGCGACTACGGAGTAGCGCTGGGCCTTCGCCCAGTGAAGCGCGGCTTGTTTTAGAAGCCGGTGTGCTTTTGTTTCGCCGTTGCTCGCCATCCATGACTGTTCTCATGAACAGTCATGGAACTCAAGCGTCGATCTGCCTTCCCTGCGGTTCGGGGCACGGTAAGAAATGGTTCTCTCGCAGCGGCGCAGCGGTTGGCAAAGTGAATTGATTCCGGTTCTAAAATCTGTCGATCTCTGCGCCGCCGCAACGCTGCGAGTTTTACCCTCACATCCTTTGAATCATGACGACGCCATCCGGAGCCGGGAGGGTTTCCACTTTGGGATGATTCCTTTTTTCCAAGTCCCTCAGCCTAGCGACTTCATTACAACCGAAATGGATACTACGGCGAGGACGGAGCGTCGCCCCCGGGCAGGACTGCTTTCGCCAGAATCGAGAGTCTTGTCGAGGCAGAGTTAGTCGTCCCTTCTTTCGGAACGCTTTTTGCGGACCGGCTTGGCAAATCGCTTAAAAGCTCCGCCAGGGCGTTCTCCCTCATCGTCTCGCTTGCGTCCTTTGTAGCCACCACCGCCGCCTTTGTAGCCGCCGCCGCTTCCGCGACCTTTGTAACCTCTACCACTTCTACCACCTTTATAGCCGTCGTCTTCTCCGTTTTCGGAACGGCCTTTGTACCCACCACTACGGCCCTTATAACCGCCGCCTCCACCTTTGTAACCGCCACCGCCATCGCCGCGATAGCCGCCGCCATCCCCACCCGGATGACCGCTGTCCTCTTTGAATCGGACGTCCTTCCCTCGCACTTTCACGTCCTTTAAATTCTCTAACGCTGTAGCTAGAAGATCGCGTGGCACATCAATGAGGGCATGTTTTGGAAAAAGTTGGATGCGGCCGATGGATCCTTGAGGGAAGCCACCCGCGTTGTAGAGCACGCCGGCGAGGTCACCTGGGGAGACGCCCATGACTTTGCCTATGTTTACGAATAGGCTCGCGCGATCACCCTCCTGCTCGCGAGGGGCTCGAGGTCCTCGCTCGGGTTTGTCGAACGGGTTGCTAGGCTTCGCGTCGTCAGCTGGGCGCTCAGGGCGCTCTCGCCTTTCGCGTTTCTCGCGCGGCGCATTCTTGGGTCGATCTTCAGGAATAGGCTCGATCGTCTTGGTGTCACTCTTGACCAAGAGATGCAAGGCGGCCGCACTGATATCCGTGGGTGAGAATCCTTGGTCTAACAAGCGGTCGATGATGCGTGTGCTCTTGGGAAATTCACCCTCTGCTAAAAGATCACGCAATTGGCTGAAGAAGCGATCCGTGCGGCTCTCCTCGAGTTCATCCAGAGTGGGCACCTTGAAGCGCTCCACCTTCTGCTTGGTGTGCCGTTGGATGGTTTGGAGCTTGTAGATGTCCTTCCCAGCAACGAGAGCGATGGCTTTGCCGGAGCGGCCGGCACGGCCAGTCCTGCCGATGCGGTGGACGTAGTCCTCAGCATCAAAAGGAAGGTCATAGTTGATGACCAAGTCAACATCATCGACATCGAGTCCACGAGCGGCCACATCCGTCGCGACGAGCACACTTATCGAGCCATTGCGGAACGCGTTCATGACGCGCGTGCGCACCATTTGCGTGACATCTCCATGAAGGCGATCGGCGCCAAAGCCACGGGCGACGAGATCTTCTGTCACATCGTCGACTGTGCGTTTCGTATTGCAGAAGACGATGGTCAATCGCGCCTCATGGGTGTCGAGGAGACGAGCCAAAACTTCCGGCTTGGAGCGGAAGCGAGCTTCATAATAGATTTGTTCAATGTCAGGAGCCGACATTTGCTCATGCGCCACTGTGACGATCGCAGGCTCACGCGTGAAACGCTTCATGAGTTCTCGAATCGCCTTCGGCATCGTGGCCGAGAAGAGGACCGTTTGCCGATCTTCCGGCATTTGCGCAAGCGCAGTCTCAATGTCCTCACGGAATCCCATGTCCAGCATCTCGTCCGCTTCATCAAGGACGATGGTCTTGGCCAGGTCGAGCTTCAGCGTGCCACGACGCAGGTGATCCAGCACACGGCCGGGCGTCCCTATAACGACTTGGGCCCCCCGTTTGAGTCCTTGAACTTGACGGTCAAACGACGCCCCACCGTACACAGGGAGCACGTTTAGCTCTGGCATGAAACTCGCCAACTTGTGAAGTTCGCCGGCGACCTGGACGGCTAATTCTCGCGTAGGACAGAGAATGATCGCTTGGACTGCGCGAAGCTTCGGATCCAATCGCTCCACGAGCGGGATGCCGAACGCGGCCGTCTTGCCGGAACCCGTCGGAGATTGGCCCACAAGATCCTGCCCCTCCAATAGAGGTGGCAGAGCAGCAGATTGGATCGGTGCTGCCAGCTCGTAGCCCAGCGCGTCAATCGCCTGCTTCATCTGGTCACTCAGGTCGAAGTCAGTGAAAGGGCGTTTCTCCATGGGCTTGATACGGTTTATTCCCGGCACCTGCCGGGCTCGGAGATTCGATTGGGAACCTGAAAAGGCAAGTGATCTTTGGTCAGGTGAGAATGGACTCTTCGCAGCATCAGGTGCCTGGGCGGGCGGGCGCTTTCTCGGACCAAGGCACACTGCGATCAAAGTGTCGCCCAAAGGGCTGGTAGCGGTGATAGGGCACGGCCTTTACTTTCCAGTCTTCGACGGCACGATCATAGCGCTGGCGCATGGCTGGAAGCGCCTCGTCGCCCAGGCTTGTAGCTTCTAGTTCATGGGGATCCTTGTCTAAATGGTAGAGCTCTTCATTTGGCGTGTTCCCCTTGCTGCCGTCGGGCCAGAAGATGTATTTCTGCGTCTTTGTGACCACACCAAAGCTGTACACTTCTGACGGCCCCCAGACATTGATCAGTGGCAAGCTCTCATGAATCGAAGCCTTGGGATCATCGAGCAGCGGACGGAGGCTGCGGCCATCGATGCCTTCTGGGATAGACACTCCAGCATAGTCTAACAAGGTTGGAGAGAAGTCGACATTCCCAGTAAGCGCACCACAGCGACGTGCCTGGCCGTGTTTGGGATGACGGGGATCGACGACGATCAGAGGTGCCCGCGAGGCTTCTTCATAAGGTAGCACCTTGGAACCGTAGCCATGGGAACCACAAAGGAAGCCGTTGTCTGAGGTGAAGATGACGATGGTGTTTGCAGCGGTCTCCGAATCCGCAAGCGCCTGGCGGACCATTCCCACAGCAGCGTCCACCGCATAGATCTGCTGAAAGTACTTTCCCATCTCGGCATCGTAGTCATCGGCATAGCCCCAACTGTGGAAGCGCTCATATTGACGCCCGCCTTGGCTCTGTTTGGCAAAGTGTTTGCCTTTGTCGCGGCCGTAGTTCGCGGGCTTGGTGAATGTCATTCCTTTGTAGACGTCGTCATCGATCGGATCAGGCTCCACCGGCTTGTGCGGGGCTTTGAAACTAATCGATAGGCAGAAGGGCTGCTCTGACTTGGCGGAGCCCATGATGAACTCTTTTGCAAAGGCACCATAGGCACGCGTGGCGTGTGGAAACTCCTTGGCAAAGCGTTTCATGGACGGGTTCTTCGCCGTCTGGTAGTAGGTCTGGCCTGGGCCAGCAGCCCAGGAGTCGAAGTCGCCTTCAGGGAGTTTGCCCTTCTCGCCAGGGGCCTCACACACTTCAAAGCCGATCTTGCCAGCAATAGCGGTGCGATAGCCGGCTTTGCGTAGCAACTTTGGGTAGGCCTTCTCCCAGTGTTCGCGCACTAGTGCGCCGTGCATGAAATTGCAGCCGTGTCGGTATTCGTACAGCCCTGTCATGATACTGGCTCGGCTGGCCATGCAGATAGCGGTGGTGACGTAGTGACGATCGAAGGTCATGCCTTCGCTGGCCAACCGGTCGATATTCGGCGTTTTAACTTCCGTGTTTCCGTAGCAGCCTAACGAATAGGTTGTTTGGTCGTCTGTAAGGAGGAAGACCAAGTTTGGGCGGTCGGCAGCGACCGCGCTTGCGAGCGTGACGAGAAGAAAATAGATAGAGGCTTTCATGTTAGAATGTGCAGGTGCTTGCGAGGATAGTCCGGCCTTCTCGGCCGGAACTAGGGCTGGAGGCCCGAGCTACCTTACATGTTAAAGCGTGGGGACTTCCCAGTCGGGTATTCCCTTGTCTTTAAGCTGCTTCTCATAGCGCACCGTTTGCGGTTGATGAGGGGCAAAGGGCACCTCCTCATTCACCATAAGCGGGAGCGTTTCTTCCCACCATTGATCGTAGGCTTTGCGAAACTCGGCGACGACTTGGGGATACTTCTCGATGACGTTGGTCATTTCGTAAGGATCCACGGCGAGATCGTAGAGTTCCTTGTTGTTGACGAAACGCCAGCGCTGCGAACGCACCGCGCAGCTCTTGAATTTGCTCAGATTGGGGTCAGCCCCCTTCTCCCATCGGCCCTTGTGCGTGTATAGGAGACGATCTTTCCACGGCGCTTTTGGGTCTTTTAGCAACGTAAGCATCGACCGCCCATCAATCTTCTGGATGTCACCGGGAATGTCCGCACCACAAAGCTCGCTGAACGTGTTAAAAAGATCGATGTGCGCGGTGAGTGCCGGGATGTCCACGCCCTCGCCCAGGACGCCTTTCCAACGCCAGAATGCGGGGACATGCGTGCCGCCTTCATAAGGAGAGCCTTTGCCCGTCTTGAAGCCAGCGGTGAATAGAGGGGTGCGCTCGCCAAAGCGCCTCGCATTGCGTCCTGCTTGACCATTGTCTGTCATAAAGATAACGAGCGTATCGTCCCAGGCTTCCCATTCATCGAGCTTCTCCATGAGTTTACCGAAATTATCATCGATGTTCTCAATCATGCCATAACGGCCGGCAGTGCTGCCATCATAACCAAGATCGAGGAAACGCTTCTTGTAACTCTCAGGCGCAATCATAGGACCGTGAGGGGCATTGGTGGAAATGTAGGCGAAGTGCGACTTGTTCGCCTCGCGTTGAGCTTTGATCCAACCAAGCGCTCCGTGAAAGAAGACGTCAGTACAGAACCCTTTGGTCTTCACGATCGTGTCATTCTGTAAGACATGACAATCGAAGTAGCGATTCTCACGGTTTGGCGGGAAGTCTGCACAACTGCCAGGATAGGATTGTCCAATCCCTCCGGCGCCGTGAATGAAGACTTCCGAGAACCCACGATTATAAGGCTGATAAGCATCCTCATCGCCAAGGTGCCATTTACCAAAAATGCCTGTTCCGTAACCCGCCTTCTGGAGGAGCTGCGGAAATGTCGTTGTGCTCAAGGCCATGCGTTCGCGTTCCTTGATCGTGTGAGTGACGCCGTTGCGAAATTCATGCCGTCCACTCAACAACGCCGACCGCGTGGGCGCGCACGTCGGGCTCACGTGGAACTCCGTGAATCGGGTCGAGACCTTATAAAACCGATCGAGATTCGGCGTCTTGAGCAGCGGATTACCGAGGCAAGAAAGATCTCCCATGCCTTGATCGTCCGTCATGAAGAGGATGATGTTGGGCCGCGAACCTTTCAGATCCTGGGCAACAGCAGCGGGAATGAAAACGAGCAGGACAAAGGCGAACAGAAACTTCATGGGAGCGACACTAGGCTTCTGCGCGAGAACGTGACAAGCTGAAGTAGAGCTGATACGGCCCAGGCATGCGAATCTTACTCACCTTGGCCCTTCAGGGCCTTGCAGTCCTTTCAGCAATTGCCGTCGAGCGACCGAATGTCGTGCTCTTCCTGGTGGACGACATGGGCTGGCAGGACACCTCGGTGCCGTTCTGGAAAGAGAAAACTCTAGCAAACCAGCATTTCCGCACGCCGAATATGGAGCGCCTGGCCAAGCAAGGGCGAAAGTTCACAAATGCCCACGCCTGCGCTGTCTGCACGCCAAGTCGGGTGTCGATCATGACTGGTCTGAACGCCGCCAGGCATGGGACCACGAACTGGACATTGCGTGGCGAGACCTCAGGAAAGACGCCGCGTCTCGAAGCACCGGAAGAATGGAAGCGCCAGGGCTTACAGCCCGGTCCTCACAAGACACTGCCAGAACGATTACGAGACGACTTTGGCTATCGAACGATCCATGCCGGGAAAGCTCACTGGGGAGGCGTCGACACTGCTGGAGCCGCCCCCCTCCAGTTAGGTTACGATGTGAACATCGGTGGGCACGCGGCGGGAGCGCCCGGCCACTATCATGGCCAACAGAACTTTGGTAAGAAGGAGAACAGTGTTTGGGACGTCCCGGGGTTGGATATCTATCACGGGACAGAAACACACCTCACAGAAGCCACCACGACAGAGGCGATCAAGGCAGTCGCCGATGCGGTGCGGGCTGAGAAGCCCTTCTTTCTCAACCTAGCTCACTACGCGGTCCACACGCCGCTGCAAGCACACCCACGCTACCTAGCAAATTACGAAGGTAAGACCTATCCAGGCACGGACATCAAGATTCCACAAGCCGAAGCCATCTACGCATCCATGATAGAAGGCATGGATGCGTCGCTGGGACATGTTCTCGATAGCCTTGATCAATTAGGAATCGCCGAAGATACGCTGGTTCTCTTTGCGTCAGACAACGGAGGGCTGTCCTATCACTCCCGCAAGAAGACCCCTCGAGGCACTGGCCGTGACACCCACTGCTGGCCACTTCGTGAAGGGAAAGGGTCTGCCTATGACGGCGGGACGCGCATTCCCATGATCGTGGCGTGGGCAAAGGTAGATCGCCGTAACATGCACCAACAACGCAATCCGATCATGTCTGCAAGCAAGACGAACGCGCCCGTGCTCGTCGAAGACTTCTATCCAACGATCCTGCATTGGGCAGCGGGAGTCAGTCAGGAGAACCTTGGCGTCGACGGCGTCGATCTCACGCTCGCAATCCTAGTTGCCAATCCAGATCCACGCCCACTCGTCTTTCACTATCCACACCAGTGGACGGGCAAGCCCCGAGGCGGCTACCAGCCACACAGCAGCATCCGACAGGACGGTTGGAAGGCGATCTACTTCTACGAGAACTCGCAATGGGAACTCTATCATGTAGATCAAGACATTGGCGAAACGACGAATCTGGCGACGAGTGAGCCCGCGCACCTGGCCAAACTGGCGACGGCCCTGCGAAACCGACTGATGACATTGACCGCTCATTGGCCAACGAATCGGCAAACGGGACAACCAGAGCCGTTGAAGTTGCCCTAGACCGCTGCCACCGCTCGCGTCTTGCGGAAGGCCGCCTTGATCCATCGACATGCGACA
>Ga0222718_10003516_pt1 | contig 13409 bp, 24 predicted proteins | sample C33_27DmetaG_FD_165045 | JGI IMG/M metagenome (GOLD analysis project Ga0222718, IMG submission 165045) | Estuarine water microbial communities from San Francisco Bay, California, United States - C33_27D | ecosystem: Environmental > Aquatic > Marine > Unclassified | place: USA: California... | reverse complement strand
ACGTGCCTTATGAAATGTTTGGAGTTTGGCTTAACGGAGACGGAGAAGCACTACAGATAACTAGAGAAGGAGATAATGTGAATTTTATTAGAAGAAGTGCTTCTACTATACTAGCTACTGGTACAATAGAAGTAGTTGATAAAGAATTACATGTTATCAGAAAAGATAAAGAGGATCAATATAGTCTTGCTTACTTTGTAGGTAAAGAAACTATGGTTATATATAAACCAAGACTAAAAGATAGAGCTTGGTTGTGGACTAGAATACAATGATATATTGGTTTACAGGCCAGCCATGTGCTGGTAAGACAGTTTTAGCTAATATGCTAAAAGAAAAGCTACCTAATGCTTTCCGAATTGATGGTGATGAAATGAGAGAACTGTTTACTAACAAAGATTACACTATTAATGGTAGAGTAATTAATGTTGGTACAGCACAACGCATAGCTCACTATTTGCATAATCAAGGTCAAGATGTAATCGTATCACTAGTAGCACCTTATATCGATCAGAGAGAAGATTTTAAAAAACTATTAGGGACAGCAGTAAAGGAGATATATGTTCATACTTCTGAACCAAGAGAAAGAGATCATTTTAAAGCAATAGCATATGTTGCTCCGACTGAAAACTTTATTGATATTGACACTACAGAAGACACCCCAGAACAATCTTTTAACAAATTAATCAGTCAGTTAGACTTACCTTAATGAATAAAAAAAATACATACTTTGTGGATATCGATGGAACGATATTTATTTATAGAAAGTTTGAAACATACGAGACTTCAGAGGCTCAGGTTATCAAAAGTTCAAAACAGTTTTTGCAAAGAATTAATGATGAAGGTCATATGATTATTTTAACCACTGCAAGACCAGAATATTTAAGAGAATTAACGGAAACAGAATTAGCTAAAAATGGTATTCCTTACCATAAATTAATAATGCAAATAGAAAGAGGACCTAGATATCTTATAAACGATATGGATCCTAAAAATCCAGGAGATAGAGCTATTGCAGTAAATGTTAAAAGAGATGAAGGCATATAGTTTATTTATAGGAAGATGGCAACCTTGGCATAAAGGCCATAGGTGGTTAATCGACCAAAGATTAAAAGAAGGTAAAAACGTATGGATAGCAATTAGAGATGTAGAACCAAACGATAAACAACCATGGACTCCCCATGAGGTTCTTATGAACCTATCTGAAGAATTAAAAGATCTTTTAGAAGAGGGTAGAGTAAAAATAACTATAGTACCTGATATAGAATCAGTAAACTACGGCAGAGGAGTTGGATACGAAATTATAGAACACGTACCTCCAACGGAAGTAGAGCAGATATCTGCAACTAAAATTAGAGCAGAGCTTAGACAGCAAGGTAAGTTATGATAAACACTTTTGATAATTTATTAATATCTGATGATCAATGTAATAAAATAAAAGATTACTATGAGTCTAGACTTACCTTACAGGAAAATGATATAAGAAAACAAAAAAATTACCATGAAACTGATACAGACTCATGGCTATTTAAACTTATAGATAATTTAATAAAGGTAAATATAGGTAATCAATATTCTTTATTAGAGAGAGTTACTATACTGAAGTATGAATTAGGTGATTTTTTCCTTAAACACACAGATGGTATTTGGAATTCTACTCTCTCTAACAACCTTCCGTTTCATTTTTACGGCGGTGTAGAGTTGAGTCAAAAAACTGAATTTGAAGGTGGAGAATTTTATATAAAGGATAAAAATGTTGAATATAGAAAAGGAAGATTATTTACACACGGATTTGAAGATTCACATGGAGTTAATGAAGTAAAAAAAGGTACTAGATGGAGCTTACATTTTTTAATAACAGATTTTAAACCAAAAGTTTTAATCTAATGGTAAGTTATAAAAGACATATTGCTAAGACTATATCTTGGAGAATTATTGGCACATTAGATACTTTTTTACTATCTTGGTTTATAACAGGTAGTATTAAAATTGGTGCTACTATTGGAGGGGTAGAAGTAATAACTAAAATGGTACTTTACTTTTTTCATGAAAGAGTATGGTATAGATTTAGCAAATACGGTTTAAAAAAATGATCAAACTCGGCATATCAGCTTTTTATCACGACTCAGCAGCCTGTATAGTAAAGGACGGCAAGGTTATTGCTGCTGCAGAAGAGGAAAGATTTACAGGTATTAAACACGATAATAGATTTCCAGTAAATGCTATAAAATGGTGCATATCTGAAGCAGGTATACATATTTATAATATAAACGAAGTACATTGGTATGAAAGCCCCGAAAAAAAAGACAATAGAATCAGCACTACGTTTGCTAAAAAACCCTTCCGAACGTTTTTTCTTAACAGGAAGTATAAAAAATCCAAAAAGTCCCAAGATCCGAAAGATATTCTCGAATCTATGGGCTACACCGGCAAAATCATTTATCACGATCACCATTATAGTCACGCTGCTTTTTCTTATTACACTAGCCCTTATGATTCTGCAGCAATACTCACTGTCGACGGTGTTGGAGAATGGGAAACAACTACTATCTCAATAGGTGAAGGTAATAACATACAAAAACTTATATCTATAGATTTTCCAAATTCTCTTGGAATGCTCTATTCTACTATTACTGCCTACCTAGGATTCAAACCTAATGAAGGAGAGTATAAAGTGATGGGTCTAGCACCCTACGGAAACCCAGATATCTATACTGATAAGCTGCTTAGTTTATTTAATAATACTTCCAATAAATACTTCATTGATCAGTCTCCCTTCACTTGGGAATACTCAGATAAGGTTATGTTTAATAAAAAGCTTTTTAAACTTTTAAGACTTCAACCTAGATTCCCAGAAGAAGAAATAACTCAAAACCATAAAGACCTAGCAGCATCCCTTCAAAAAGTTTACGAAATACAATTCAACAAACTTTTAATTACAGCTAAGAATATTACAAAAAGTAATAATATATGTATTGGAGGAGGATGTGCTTATAACGGAGTAGCTAATAGTATTGCTTATAAACATTTCGACTCTGTTTATACTCCATTTGCTCCCTCAGATGCTGGATCAGCAATAGGAGCATGTTTAAATGAAAAAGTTAATATTTCCCCTTACCTTGGACCATCCTTTAGTGACATAGAAGTCAAAAAAGAAATAGATAAGTTTAAATCACAGGTAAACGTTTTTAAAATAAACGAAGATAAACTTATAAACAAAGTAGCTAGGTTAATAAATGGAGGATGTATAGTAGCATGGTTTCAAGGTAGTATGGAATTTGGTGCAAGAGCATTAGGAAATCGTAGCATTTTAGCTTCTCCTACTGATCCTAAAATGAGAGAAAAACTTAACTATGTTATTAAAAAACGAGAAGGTTTTCGCCCTTTTGCCCCCTCGGTTACTGAGGAAAGATATCAACAGTTTTTTCAAATGAAAGAAACTTCTCCGTACATGTCAAAAGTTGTAAAAACGCATAGTAAAAATATACCTTCAGCTACTCATATAGACGGTAGCTGTAGAGTGCAGACAGTATCGAAAAAACAAAATAGCAAATTTCATAAACTAATTACTGAGATTGGGAGTCAAAGCGGTATACCTATTGTATTAAATACTTCTTTTAATCTCAAAGATCAGACTATTACTTTAACTCCATCTGATGCAATTGAAAGATATTTGAGTTCACAAATAGATTTTCTCATAATTAATAACTACCTAATACAAAAGAAAAAATGATATTATTAAATTGGATAAAAAGAAAAATTAAAAAATTTAAAGAAGACAGAGCTTTTAAGAAGAAATTAGAAGAATTAAGAAAACGTGACCCTTTCAGATACAAAAATTTCTAATCAGTGAATAGTTTAGACGAACAATATAAAGGGTTATTAGGTACAGTCCTGTATGTGGGTGTTGATAAAACAGATCGTACAGGTACAGGTACTCGCTCAGTATTCGGTAGGCAGATTAGACACTATATGTCAGATGGCTTTCCTATCTTAACTACTAAGAAGGTAGCCTTTAATACTATGGTTACTGAATTGAAATGGTTCTTAAGAGGAGATACTAATATAAAGTATTTAGTGGATAATAGTTGTAACATTTGGAATGGTGATGCTTATAAGCGATACTCTACTTATTTTGATAATTTAAATGAAGGGATTCCACTAACACAAAAACAGTTTATTGAACAAATCAAAACCGATGATGAGTTTGCAGGAGAATGGGGGGAGTTAGGACCTATCTACGGGGCTCAATGGAGAAGATGGGAAACAGATGATTTAGATGCTCCTAGGTATGAACATAATAAAAAGAGTATAGACCAAATTGCAAACCTTATAAAGGGACTTAAAAACAACCCAGATAGCAGAAGACACTTAGTATCAGCTTGGAATGTAGGGGATTTAGAGTATATGTCTTTACCTCCCTGCCATTATTCTTTTCAATGTTATGTAGCAGATGGTAAGCTCTCTCTGATGTGGAATCAAAGAAGTGCTGACCTATTCTTAGGTGTACCGTTTAACATTAGTAGTTACGGTTTGTTACTGTTATTACTATGTAAAGAGACAGGTTATGAACCTGGAGAGTTGATAGGATACTTTGGAGATGTTCATTTGTATAAGAATCATTTAGAACAGGCTAAAGAACAGATTAGTAGAGAACCTTATAAATTACCTACTATTAAATTATCTAATGTAGATATTTTACAAGGTGAGTTTGATGTTGAATTGATTAACTATAAATCTCATCCTGCAATTAAAGCACCTTTATCAAATTAAAAGTTGTTTAAGTTTAATTATTTTCATATATTTATTTATATGACTATAGTGTCGTAGCACCACTTTAAAAACACGAAAAATGGAAGAATTAAAAGAAGTCGAGAAAGAACTCTATGATGTAGAGTCTCGCAAAATTAGAAATGACGAATATACTTTAAATCGTCAAAGTGAAGTACCTACTCCTCAACAGCCCGTAAACTATCCAGATGCTAAAATGCATCAAATCATTTCATTTGTAAAATCCGGAATTCGTATAGGAGGATATCTACTACTAGCAGTAGATGAGTTGGTAGCCTGTGCATTTGTTCTTATCTTATCTGAAATGGTAGGTATATATGAAGAGTTAGTATAATGGCAAATTACACATCAACAAAAGTATTTGACGGATTCTCTACAGTATTTCGTCAATGGAAAGCAGAGACTACTCATTGTAGATTTTTACATGGGTATGGTATCTCTTTTAAATTATGGTTTGAAGGAGATTTAGATGAACGTAACTGGGTATGGGATTTTGGAGGAATGAAAAGAGCTAACGGTAAGATTGACGGTATGTCCCCTAAAGATTGGATGGAATATATGTTTGACCATACCTTTGTAGTAGCTGAAGATGATCCTTTTTTAGAGTCTTTTAAAAAGATGGATGAAGCTGGAGTAGCTCAAGTAAGAATAGTACCAGCAACAGGAGCTGAAAGATTTGCACAGTTTATTTATGATAAGCTGAATCCTTTTATCGAAGAGGAAACTAAAGGTAGAGTCAAAGTATCTAAAGTAGAGTTTAGAGAACACGGTAAAAATAGCGCAATATATGAGCCTAGGTAGAATAGAAGATTACGATAAAAATTTACCTATAGTTGAAGTATATACTGCAGTTCAATCTGAAGGTTCAAGACAGGGTTACCCGACTATTGTAATTAGGACTACTGGATGTACTCATAGATGCTATTTTGGCGAAGGAGGCTGGTGTGATAGCTGGTATACTTCTATCCATCCTGAAAAAGGTAAGTTTAACTTTAATGATATTATCAAGAAGTATGACGAAAATCCTCATATTAAAGAGATGATGCTAACAGGAGGTTCTCCTACTATGCATGGAAAACTAGTTAATGAATTAACACATTTTGCTCATGAAAGAGGAATCTTCATTACTATCGAGAACGAAGGTAGTCATTTCCTACCTACTGATTATCCTATTGATCTACTTAGCATCAGTCCTAAATTCAGCAACTCGATTCCTATGCTCGGTGTGGAAACACCTCAAGGAAAAGTTGTCGATGAAAAAATGATTAAGCAACACAATAAGTTTAGACTTAATCTAGATGCTATAAAAAAATCAATAGAATACCATAAAGACTATCACATTAAACCAGTACTGGATAAAGATTTAAGAATTTACGGAGAAGTGTTAAAATTTCTACAAGAGATGGAAATACCAAACGAAAAAGTTTGGATGATGCCTGCAGGTGATACTAGAGATGCTTTATTTGAAAGCTATCCTGTAGTGATGGATTTTTGTAGAGATAAAGGATATAGATTCACCGGACGGGCACATATTATGGCTTTTAACGATCAAAGAGAGGTATAATGGATGAGATGTGGGATGAGGTTGAAGATCATTTAACTGTAATACACGGTAACTTGGGTATATGCTGTCAAGAATACTGCGATGCACCTAATGCTATTTACAGCTTAGAAAGAGTAACAGAATTATTAGCAAACATTAGATATAAATTACAAAAAAATGGCACAGTATAGAACAATTACAATGCTGAAAAAGCATTTTGAAGCTGAAAGAGAAAAAGCACTTCTAACACTCGAACTCTTAACTGACGATAAAGCAGGTATTGGAGATCATTCAACAGAAGACTTTTATAACAATGCAATAGAAGCAGTAAGAGCATTAGCCGAAGCAGATGATGTACTACAGACCATATCAAGATACTTCCCAGAATGAAAACAGCAATAGATATAATTTTAGATTTAGTATCTAGTGGTACTATTTCTAATGATGAAGCAAAAATACTTTTAGAGGAAATCAATAAACCCCCTCAAACAATTACAGTTCCTTACTCTTCAGGAACTATTACAACCAATCCAGATTGGACATACGATCCATATAGACCAGGTTCACCTTGGTATTCAACAAATACAGCAACATCAACTAGTGTTAGTGGTACAGCAAATGATAGTGGTATTAAAACCAATTTAACTACAAATGAGACTACCGATAATTAAACATATCAGTAACTTCATAGAAAATAACGATGAAGACTATATTGTCGAAACTCTTGAGGTTTTCGAAGATCTTATAGATGCTAGAGGCATTAAAGACGAAGAACTTGATGTAATTGGTGAACTTATGTCTAATATGGAAGGAGCTTTGGAAGTACAGAAACTTATAAAACAGGGTAAGACTCAAAAAGAAGCTTTAAACGAGTTTATGAAACGAGTAACATCAATAGGTAAGCAATGAAAGGAGTCTTTATTAGTAATAATTTTTTTAAACCAGATATCTTTGAAAATCTGTACAGTGATATGGATTTAATATTTGATGAAAAAGTAAATCTAATTAAAAACACAACCTGGACAGACTCAGTTGTGGAGTACAGCAAACCTATTAGTATAAAACCTTTAAACCATAATCCTGAACTATATCATTCAGTAAAAAATACAGTTTATGAGCTAACAGGCAGACACCCTAACGGAATTTACTATTATTTTTGGGGTCCCGGTTCTTATATTCCATGGCACAACGATGAAATATACTCTTCGGCTATTTCAATTTATATGAATAAAAATTGGAAATTTATAGACGGCGGATTATTTCAATATTACCAAAACGGTAAAGTAGAGACTGTAATACCAGAAGGTAATACTGCAGTTATGCAAACAGGTAATGTACCTCATAGTACTACTATACTCTCTAGACATGCACCTATCCGTAAATCTATCCAAATTTGGTTTGAAAAAGATAATGATATACCATTAAAGAGTACTATATGAGCTATATAATTGGTAAACCATGTGAAGCTACTTGCGATACTGCCTGTGTTGCAGTTTGTCCGGTAGACTGTATAAATGGACCTATAGAAATAGACGGCCTTGGACAAGAAGTTGAAGGAATGGACATAGGACCTAAAGATATGCTCTATATTAACCCGGAAGAATGTATAGACTGCGGAGCTTGTCTTCCAGAATGCCCAGTCGATGCTATTTATGATAGTGAGGAAGAGGCTATCGAAAAAGATGGCACTGACGAATATGTAAAGAGAAATTATAAATTTTACGGTTTAGAATATAATGTATAAGTATAAAGCAAAATTAATTAGGGTTGTAGACGGTGATACCGCAGACGTTATGATAGACCTTGGGTTCGATGTCTGGACCAAACAGCGATTAAGATTTAAAGGTGTTGATACTTGGGAAAAAAGAACACGTAATAAAGAAGAAAAAGTCAAAGGCCTCGCTGCCTCTGCATTTACTAAAGAACATTTAGAGAGAAATAACGGTTTATTTACCATCCAATCCCATGGGGTAGGTAAATACGGAAGAGTATTAGCCGAAATTTTTATAGAAGGAGAAGAAAAATCTCTAAATCAGTTATTAATAGAAAACGGCCACGCATATGTCTACGAAGGTGGTACCAAGCAAATATTCAAAGGATGACAAAATCTGAAACTATTCAACTTATAGAAGAAAAGCTACAAAAAGTTGAATATCCAAAAGTATATTCTTACATTATTGATGATAGAATATGGACTACTAATGTGTCCGCAAATGTTATGTATGTTTAATTTTAATCTAAAAACAACGAAAATGAGAAAACTCGTTACAGTGCTGCTAATGTTTTTAGCAGTTGGAGCTTATGCTCAACAAACGAGTACTGATTCTAAGACCATCCTAGATGTGAACTTAGAAGAGGTTGTAGTATCTTCTCGTGTAATTGATGTCGCAAAAGAAAGAGAGACACCGATTGCCGTAAGTACTATTTCCGCTCAAGAAGTACTACTAAAAGTCGGAAACCAAGAGTTTCCAGAAATCATGAACAAGACACCGGGAGTTTATGCTACAAAACAAGGAGGAGGGTACGGAGATTCTCGTATCTCACTTCGTGGATTTGATCAGCGTAATACTTCATTCCTAATCAACGGACAGCCAGTCAATGATATGGAAAATGGTTGGGTGTATTGGTCAAACTGGCAAGGTCTGACAGACGTTACGTCTAACATTCAGATTCAACGTGGACTTGGTGCCACATCTCTAGCAGTTCCTTCAGTCGGTGGAACTGTTTCTATTTTCACTAAAAGTGCTGAAAAAGCCGAAGGTGGATCTCTAACTCAGATGGTAGGGAATGATGGCTATATCAAAACTACTGCAGTTTATAATACTGGAGTAAATGATAAAGGATGGTCATCTTCTTTCCTGCTAACTAAATGGTCTGGTAACGGATACATTTATAATACGTCCGGAGCAGGTTGGACATATTTCGGAGCAGTAGGGTATACACCAGAGGGTTCAGCGCATAGTCTGAACCTTTCCTTTTTAGGAGCAGGTCAATGGCATCACCAAAGAGATGTTTGGGTATCTATTAGAGATTACCAAAACTTTGGAGAGGATGGAATCGATCGTCGTTGGAATACTAACGGTGGAACATTAAACGGAGAGGAATTTAACTTACGAAGAAACTTCTACAACAAGCCTCTTGCTACATTTAACTGGGATTGGGATATTTCTGACAATGTTCAATTAAACACATCTATTTACGGTTCAGCCGGTAGAGGCGGGGGAACAGGTCCACGTGGTAGAAACTACTACAATGCTGGAATTGATATTCTTCCTTTTCAAAAAGACCTAACTACACATTATCTTGAAAATGGAAAAGGAACTCGTAATGCTGACGGTACTATTAATTATGATGCAATCGTAGCCCATAACTCTCAATATGATATAGGATCTAATAATGATAGTTCTTATGCTCGTGACATTTTAGTACGTAGAGCATCTATGAACTCTCACAACTGGATTGGAGCTATTTCTAAGCTTAACATTCAGAAAGGTAAAATGAGATATTCATTAGGTATTGATTTACGTGACTATACAGGTTATCACTACAGAGCCTTAGAAAATCTAATGGGTCTACAGCAATATGCTTCTACAGGTAATGATAACTTAGGAACTCAGTTATATGGATCTTCTGATTTAGTAGTTGCTAAACCATTCCAGAATACTAATATTGATGATGATCAAGCTAAAATCGACTTTTATAACATTGGATTTGTAAAATGGGCTGGATTTAACGGTTTAGTAGAATATGCTGGTGATGATATTACTGCAGTACTACAAGTTGGCCTATCTAATCAGCAATTCCAAAGAGAAGATAGATTTAACAATACCGATAATCCTATTTCAGATAAAGCTAACTTAGGTGGTGGATATCTGAAAGGAGGTATTAACTACAACTTTACTGAAAAGTCTAACGTATTTGTTAACGCAGGATTTATCGACCGTCAACCATTATTTGATGCTGTATTTCCTAACTTTGGAAATGACATCAACGATGACTTACAAAATGAGCGTATTGAATCATTTGAGATTGGATATGGATATGTAGGTAGTAAGTTAAAACTTAATGTTAACGCTTACACCACAAACTGGGGTAACAGATTTGTTTCTCGTAGTTTATCAAACCAACAAGGTATTGACGGAACTGCTCAGTTTAGAAATATTGATGTAACCCATAGAGGTATTGAAGCAGAAGCTACTTACTCTGTAGGTACTACTAAACTTAAAGGTATGTTATCTCTAGGTGATTGGAGATACACTAAAGATTTCGAAGCTGAATTATTTGATGAGAATCAACAGTCAATTGGTACAGGTACACTTTACCTAGAAGGAGCAAAAGTAGGAGATGTTGCTCAAACCACCTTTTTATTAGGTATAGACCAACGATTAGGTTCAAATATTCGATTTGATTTAGATTATAGATTTGTAGATGGGCTGTATGCTGATTATAGTATTACAGATTCAGCTTTTACTTCACCTGATAATGATGGAGCCCTAAAATTACCTTCTTACGGTTTAGTTGATTTAGGAGCTACTTTTTATGCTAATAACGGATGGTCTCTAAGAGCTAATATTAACAACCTATTAGATGAAACTTATATTGCAGAGTCTAATAGTAATATTCATGCAGATTCAGGTTCCACTACTTGGAATGGCATTGATGTACGTAATAGTGTATGGTTCGGATTTGGCCGCACTTGGAACGTTTCACTAAAATACAAGTTTTAGTAGTAAAAAAAATTAAGGGGAGCTTTTTAGCTCCCTTTTTTTTTCTTATATTATAGTATGATACGATTTTTACTTTTTTTAATACCTTTTATATCGTTTAGTAACGATTGGGGTAAGACAGGACATAGAATAGTAGGTGAGATTGCAGAAAGACAATTAACCGAAGAAGTTAAAGAGATAGTATATGAAATACTAGATGGAGAATCATTATCTTCTGTTAGCACATGGGCAGATGAAATGAGAAGTAATCCTAATTGGAGACCTTATGATAAATGGCACTATGTTAATTTACCATTAGATATAGAATATCCAGATGCTAATGTACCAGAAGAAAATGTAGTAGCAATCATTAATAAATGTATAACAATATTAAAGTCTCCTTCATCTGATAAAGAAACAAAGAAATTTTACTTAAAGTATTTAATTCATTTAGTAGGTGATTTACATCAACCCATGCATACAGGAAGATATGAAGATTATGGAGGTTCCAAAATTCCCTTAAAGTTTAAAGGAAGAAAAAGCAGTGAAACAAATACTAATCTTCATGTACTATGGGATAGTAATTTAATAGATGATTTCAAAATGTCCTTTACAGAGTGGGCAAACCATTTAGAGAATAAGAATAGAAAGGTTGAGGTAAAACAAAAGAATGTGTTAGATTGGACTTTTGAATCACATGGATATGCAAAAGATATTTATAAAAACACACCATCTAATTCATATCTATCATATGATTACATTTACAAATATCAACCAGTTTTAGAAAAAAGATTATACCAAGCAGGTAAAAGATTAGGTAATTTAATAAATAAAATATTCGGATGAACAAAGAATTATTATATAAAATATTTGTAGTTTTTATAGGTACAGGATGTATGATGGTAGGACCATTTTTTGTTAACTTTTTATTAGGTAAAGTATTATCTGTAATAGGATTAGCCTTACTTACTATTCAAACTCAAAAAACTAAATCGTATAACTTATCATTACTTAATGCCGTAGGTATTGTTGGATATCTTTATAGCATCTTCACTCAATGAGCAAATTAGTTAACTTATTCGGAGGCCCCGGAATCGGTAAGAGCGGCATAGCTGCAGGTATAACCTATGAACTCAAAAAGAAGCACATAAGTTGTAACAACCCTTATGAGTTTCCTAAAAAGTTAGCATGGGATAAAAACTACCCAGCTATACAAGATCAGTTATATGTATTTGCTAACCAGCATAGAGGTATAGCAGAGTGTTATAATAAGGTAGACTATATTATCATTGATTCTCCTGTACTGTTTTCTACTATCTATCATAGCTACTATACTAAAGGATACCCAGCGGAGAACTATGGACAATCGTTCCATCAGATGGTAGTAGATTTACACAATACATATGATAATCTAAATATTCTGTTAAAGAGGTCTAATACAGAGATTAATGAAGCAGAAAGATTTCAAAATCTTAAACAGTCTATAGAAATAGATGAGTTATGTAAGGTTAAGCTAGAAGAGCATAACCAACCCTATGTAGAAATAGAAGTAAACGATGATACGGTAAGTGAAATACTAAAATTGCTGTAATGGAAGCTAAGTTATGTGTATACGGGTGTTCTTTTTCTTTCGCTTACTGGGATGCTACTATGGGAGCAGCAGGAATTCCAGAATATAAAATATCTCAAGGGTGGCCTTCTATATTATCTGAAAAACTAAATTTAGTATGTAATAATAGAGCTGATGGAGGAATAGGAATAAACACTATAACTTATAGGTTAGATGAAGATATATTAGAAGGTAAAACTACCAAAGACGATATAATAATATTATCCCCTTCCTACTTTAGCAGAATTACCTTACCAGAAATCGACTTTTCGGTTCTTGACTATGATAGATGGCTTGATTTTCTTGCTAGATATTCAATTGAAAGTAACAAAGTACATTTAATGAATACAAAAAGATTTGTAAATAAAATTTTAACATTAAAAGAATTAGGTTATAAAATTTATGGCTGGATTTGGGAAGAACCTATCAATTCTGTTTATTTAGACTTGATAAGAGAAAACTTAATTCCTGCTCCTAATGGAGAGTATGGATGGGAAAAATATGTTTTAACGAACACTGTATGTATGTCGCGCCCAGGTAAACTAGATCCTTCTGTATACCCCCCTCCTGCTGATTCACACTTTAGTATAGAGGGACATAAAATAGCTGCTGAACAAATGTATAAAGTAATAACTAACTAAATGAATAAAAATAAGTTGTATTTAAGTTGGAAATGGGTTGATGAACAGATCAATACCATTGGAGATAAATTAGAAGTATATCCTCAATTAGAGTTCATAGCAGGTATCCCTAGAGGAGGTCT
>Ga0222718_10003513_pt1 | contig 13420 bp, 13 predicted proteins | sample C33_27DmetaG_FD_165045 | JGI IMG/M metagenome (GOLD analysis project Ga0222718, IMG submission 165045) | Estuarine water microbial communities from San Francisco Bay, California, United States - C33_27D | ecosystem: Environmental > Aquatic > Marine > Unclassified | place: USA: California... | reverse complement strand
CAATACATTCTTGAACTTTATCTTTTGAATATTGTTTCTTGATAATCCATTTTTCACAGGTAAACAAATGCTCACTAGTGGTAATGACTTCATTTATTAACTTAATCTCTTAAAGTTATTATAAGATACTGGGGTATCTAAAAATTTATAAATTGATTGTCCATTTTCACATTCAGCAATTGTTTCAAAAATCTTATCTAAGAATCTCTCATAATCTTCGATTAAAACTCTATCATGTTCAGTACAAACGTAGACACTATTTGCGGCTAAATATCCATTTTTAAGCATTTCTTGAGTAATTAAAGTTTTGTATTCTTGATTAAATTTCGAATTGAATTTCAAGTTTATTAATGCAGGTAATCCGAAGGTTGATATCGAAATACCATATTTATTAGCAAGTTTTTTCCAAACCATGGAAATTTTTTTTCCAATTTTGGTAATTTTTTCCCAAGATTTTTCTCTTTCCATTACCTCAAGAGTTTTTAAAGCTGCAGCTGGACCTATTCTTTCTGTCCAAAAAGTACTACTAATAAATGTTGATTGTGCCTCCTGCATTATTTCACGCTTACCTATTATAGCTGTAATCGCATAACCATTTCCTAGAGCTTTTCCAAACATTGCTAAATCTGGTTCAATTTTATATTTTTTATGAATTCCACCAAAAGTTTCTCTAAATCCAGTTGTGCATTCATCAAAAATAAGTACGATATTATTTTTATTTGCTATTTGACGAACTTTATTTAAAAAGTTCTTTTCTGGTTCAGTGCTTCTCACAACTTCCATTTTTATAACTCCTATGTCATGGGTCTTTATAAGAGTCTCTAGTTGGTCTATTTGGTTATATTCAAAAGGAAACACTGTATTTTTTAAATTTCTAGGAACACCTTTTGGTTCAAGGCCTGGTAATAAGTGTCCATCTAAATTTTTATTATCTGCCAAATTGGCTGATAAATACCAATCATGCCATCCATGATAGCCACAAACAGCTACTTTATCTCGCCCTGATGCAGCTCTTGCAATTCGTATAGCTATGGCATTTGCTTCTCCACCACTTCTAGCAAAACGTGCCATACCGGCCCATGGATGCATTTCAATAAGTTTTTCAGCTAAAAAAACTTCCTCTGGACAATTTAAAGTAGACATATTTCCATTTTTTACAACTTCCATTACAGCTTCATCCACCTCAGGATGTCCATAACCTAAAATATTTGTTCCTATTCCCATAATTGACATGTCTATAAATTCATTACCATCTAAATCCCAGACTTTACACCCTCTTGCTTTTTTATAATAAGATGGCCATTTGCCAGGTAAAAACATTTCAGGTCGTTTAGAAACTAACATATTGCCACCTGGAATTATTTTTTTTGCTCTTTTGTAAAGTTTTTGCCCCGTACCAATAACAGAGCCTTCATTATTAAGGATACTCTTATTTTCAATAAAAAGTTCTGGTTTTTTTTTCTGTAAATTTAAAACTTTTTGCCAATTAAAATATATATCTGGATTAAAATATTCGAATATATTTCTCACTACAGCTAAATCTTCCTCCTCATCAACTGTCCATCTTAAGCTAGATAAATTTTTAGAATATTGTAAAGAAGATTTTGTAAATTTCTTCGATTTAATTATGTAAGATGTTACGTGTTCTCTATCATATTTTGTAACTGCCTCTTTATTAGAATACTTTAGAGACTCAAATGACATCACTTCAATATCTAATCCATCTGGATAACTTGCTGGATTAGTGTTTGAAAAAAAATCTACTTTTAATTTTTTAAAACTCTTAACACATTCATCTACTAATGCTGGATCAACCAAAGGACAATCAGCTGTTATCCTTACAATTATATCTGCATTTGTTTCTTTTGCTGCTTCATAGTATCTATTTAAAACATCGTTTTCTTTTCCACGTACACATTTATACCCTAATAACTCTATAAATGATTGCAATTTATCATTTTGAGAATTTTTAGAAGTAGCGACTATAATTTCATTTAATTCTTTAGATTTAGATAATCGTTTTAGTAATAACTCTATCATTGGTTTTTTATTTATTAACTTTAAAACTTTACCAGGCAATCTTGTAGATCCCATTCTTGCCTGAACTAATGCTACAGTTTTCATAATTTTTCCCAATTTGATGGATTAATTAAATCAATATCATCTGTGTATAGTTCTTTTGGTAGTTTTGGTAAATAATCTTTTTTACAAGCATTTATAATTTGCTGTAATTGATTTTTTGTCTCTATACCTACCAAAACTTTAGATATTTCTGGCACAGAATTAGCAAATCTTATTGAAGCCTCAATGGCTGTTATCTTATTATCATTAAGCCACTGATGCCATATTTCCCACAAATTATTCCATCGATTAAATTTTTTTGGTCTATTTTCTTTAGTCATCAAAAGCAAACCTTTTAAAAAAACAGACCTTACATGAATTTCGATTTTATGCTTTTTTAGTAATGTAAATAAACCATTATTAATAGCTTTTCTATCAAAAATATTAAATGGAAGTTGAACTAAATCTATATCAAAATTATTAATAATGGATTGTAATATGTTGTGATCATAAATTGACACACCAATTTTAATTATTTTTTTATCAGATTTTAATTTGCTTAAATGATTAAATAGTTTCCCTCCCCCTACTTTTAATAAATCAGATGAGTTATGTATCATTAAAGAATAGATGCTCGTTTTTTTCAAATTTTTTAAAGATTCAAAAAAATCCTTATCCATTAACTCAACATCGTTATTTGTTATTTCAAAGTTATTAAAATATCTCGTTTTTGTAACTATACTAAAATTTGATATATCAGTTTTACCTAGTATCTTTTCACTATTTCCATACCCAGCAGCGGTATCTATAAAAGAAATATTTTTTGAATAAGCATAATCTAGAATTTTTTTTACTTCGTTAAATTTAACTTGTTTATTTATGGTTCTAACACCATATTTAATTCCAAATTGTACTGTGCCTATAGCTAATTTCACTATAAATCTAACCTCATTTTAAATGATATTCGATTGTTTTCGATAATTTTGAAGTTCATTTTTTGTAAACAGATATGGCTGAATCATTTGTTTTATCTACACCCAAATAAATAAATTTTATATCGAAGTTAGTTTTTAGATATTCATTAACTGCATTAATAACTTCATATGCAACACCTTTGCCTCGCCAATGAACTTCTCCAATCAAAATTCCCATCACAGCAGTTTTTTTATCAAAATTAATTGGTTCATATTTTATATTTCCTATATGAATTCCATAAGAACAAAATATACCTAAAAACAAAGTATCTTTTTTATTTTCTTTGCCCTTTACATACTGAACAAGTTCATCAAGATTTTTTTTATCTTGAGCAAAAGAAATAAATTTTTTACTCTCAGCATTACTATTATACCAAGACAAGTATTTTTCATTTACATTATTAATTGTTAATGACTTGAGTTGAAAACGTTTAGTGTAAATAATAACCATTTTTAAATTTATTTATAATCTACAAAAAATATTACTTTTAATTTTATAAATTAAGATAATAATTTTCAGAATCTACAAAATTTTTAAATTTATTTAAAATTTTTTTATCTAAACTTTTTGTATGTCTATTCTTGAACCAATCTAAATTATCTACTAGATTACTATTACCATCTTGTAAAAAATACTTCTTCCTATCAAAAAGTTTGTGCATATAATAAAATTCATATATTTGGCTTTTTGAATTATTAATTTTAAATTTATTTTTTACTTTTTGAAGATTTAATAAAATTTTTTTATATTCTCCAATAGTTTTGGGATGAAGATTAAAATTATAGGCAATGTGAGGATTATTTAAAGATGCATTTACAACTAATTTATTAAATATTGGATATTCACATCCGATTGTACCATGAACAGTTAAAGCAACATCAATGCCTTCATTAATTATTTGAACATGGGATGAGTCCGAAGGTAAAATATTAAACTTTGAATATTTTTTTGAAAAATAATTTAATATTTCTAAATTTCCTGGCTTAAAATCAGGATGAGTTTTTAGATACCAATCATAATTAGTTTTTTCGCTTATTTTTCCTAAAAAATTTAACCACTCATAAAAATCAGGGAATAAATTAAAACCATAGCTATGTGGACTATCAAAAAAACAATGACAAGGAACCAAAATTTTTATTTTGTCTGACTTTTTTAAAAGTCTATTTTTATAAAAATTATTCAAATAGGCTGATTTTTTTGAATACGCCATATCAACACCCACAGCACCTTTAAATCTCATCTCTAATCTTTTTCTAGCGATATTAATATAACTTGTTTTTTTTTTTTTGTTTAATCTTTTGAATATTTTTTTGTAATCTTTAAACTCTGTATATCCAAACATTTCTTTACTATTTAATTTGTGGATCTGCCTATTTGTTAATTGAAAAGCTTCGATGTTTCTATGAAGACAAATTCTTAATGGTATTGCTTTTGTATATACACTGTGACTTACAACAATAGTCTTTATTTGTTCTGAGATAAATTTATCCCAATATAAAAATTCTTCAACTTTCATTAATAAATATTTTCTAAAATTTAGGTCATTAGAGTTTATTGTTGGATTTTTACTAATTTTTAAAAAATGATCATAAATTAGATCGCCAATCAAAACATTTTTAATTTTTATATTTTCAATATCATGTTTATTTTTAATTTTTTTTAAAATTTTTTTATAAACTTGTATAGTTTCTTTTTTTCTTTTTTTTGAATTTTGAAAAAAAAATATAAATTTTTGAACACCCATAATTCTATAGAAATTAATACTGTTAAAAATCAATAAAAACGAAAGCTTATATCGCAACAATTTGTATTTAGATACTAACGTTAGATTATTGTATGCAACTATTTTTGCATTATATTTATTAGACAAATATGAAATAAAGTAGGCCCACGGAATTAATAAAGACCAAATAGAGTTAAATTCAATTAGGATAATATTTTCTTTTTTTTTGTGATTTGACAAAAATATATTTTTACAAAATTTTCTAAAAGCAAAATATGTGCAAAACTTTTTAAATATATTTTCAATCATTATATATTATTTGAATGAAGAGAATTTTTTAAAATTTTTTTCATCTTCTTATTACAACCAAAAATAATATCGGCTTCATAAGAGTTATTTTTATTGTCTATAAAATTAATCTCTTGATATAATTTTCTTGAAGTAACAATTTTTCTTGCAAATTTTTTTAAACTTATAGCTTTACCTGAGCAAATATTAACAGCTCCAAAATTTTTCATTTTCATTGAAATTATTTTTATATATTTAGCTACATTTTCTACAGATAAATAATCTCTTTTCAGATAACCTGTAACTGACAAATGTTTAATTTTTTTTTTTTTATATTTAACTAATAAATTATATAATGTGTCTCTTTTTAAGTTATATCCATAAATGTAAAATAATCTTAACCACGTAAAATTAATTTCATTTTGTGTTTGTAATTTTTTAACATATTTAAATAATTCAACTTTTGCTTTTGCATATTTTGTAACTGGATTTAACTTGTTTGTTTCAGTATATTTTCCACTTTTTTCTCCATATTCAAAACACGTGCCTAAATAAACTAAATTTCGCAATCCATTTTTAACTAAATTTTTAATGAACATTTTATGATATTTTAAACTAGCATAATTACTTTTAGAATTATAATTTGGCAAATCTTTCCAAGATAGATTAATTAGTGTATCTGGGTATTCCAAAAATTTATAAAAATTTTTTTTATTTTTTTCTAAATCTAATTTTTTCCATTTTAAATTTTTTTTCTTTAAAAGTTTTTTTTCATTGTTAAATGTTGCTATTATTGATATATTTTTTTCTTTCACTAACTGTTCTATTAAATATTTGCCTATAAATCCTGATGCTCCAACTAAGGCTATTTTCATTAATGTTTAATTTTTTTAAGGTATCCAGAATAACAAGAAGTAATAAGTAATTTATTGTGAATATCTTCATCAATTTTAAACTCACTATTATTTTTCATAAATTTTTGAACAGCTTTATATGGATTACTATTCTTATTATAGTTCTTATTTATAATTTTTGAATTTGCCCAAAAATTTATTCCCGTATCAAAAACAACACAATAACTATCTTTGCTCACTAAAGAAGAATATAATTCCAACTCTTTTAAAACATGATTTGTAGAATGATCAGAGTCTAAAACTACCATTATTTTTTTAAATTTTTTTGACAAGTTTTTAATTTTATTAAAAATTTTTAGATTAGTTGAGGATCCTTTAATTAATTGAATATATTTAGAAATTTTTAATTTTTTAAATCTTTGCAAATTATGATTTCTGAAATCAACATCTATAGAAATTACTTTAGCCTTGTCATTTTTTTTAAATTCTAAATTTTTTAAAATTGAGGCATAAAAAATTGAACTACCACCATGTGCAAATCCAGTTTCAATTATAAGATTTGGTTTTACTGAAAAAATAATTTCTTGAAGAGCAATTATGTCTTGTGGATATTGGATAATAGGTATACCCATCCAACTAAAATTATATTCATATTTTATTTTGGAAGATACATTTAAAAAATCATCTTTTATTTTTTGAATTTTTTTATTTGTTTTAATAGATTTAATCCTTAATTTTTTATCTTCATCAAATTTGAAAATTGGATCTTTTATTTTATTTTTTTTCATAAAAGTTCGAATTAAGGTCTTTTTTTGATAATATCATTTTATTTACTGGCCAATTTATATTAAAAAAATTACTTAAAGGATTGAATTGTTTTTCTTTCACATCATTATAAAAATTTGTAGTTAAATACAATATGTGTGTATCATCTTGTAATGTTTGGTAAGCATGAGCATATCCTCTTGGAATAAATAAAATCTCTTTTTTTGAAGAGTATAATTTTTTTTTATTTATTTTTAGGTAATCTTTTTTATTTTTATTTAAATTTATAAAAACGTCAAAAATAGAACCTTTTAAAACTATGATTAGCTTATCTTCTGAAAACTTTCCAACTTGGTAATGAAATCCTCTAATAGTTCCTTTTTTTTTAGTTTTAACTAGATTAATTTGAGCAATTTTATTTAAATCAATTTTTTTTAGTTCTTTAAAACAATAAATTCTTGAAAATTCCCCTCTATTATCTTTTAAGGATTTAAATTTTATCAAATTAATTTTTTTGTCATCTATTTGCAACCTACTCATGATTATATCAATTCTCTTGTATCATAATAATTATTTTTTGGTATTTTCCTTAAAAATTTAAGATATCTTTTCCAACCCGTTAATAATATATAAAAATTTTTATTATTAAAATAAGGTAGACTCCCCTTAACTTTAAAGAATTTATTGTTAATCTTTATTTTTTTTACTTTTTCATCATAAATATAAAAATTAAAATTTTTCTTTTTTAGAAGCTTCTTTATAAATTCAACAGATTTAGATTCTCTCACATCATCTGATCCAGGCTTAAAACTTATGCCTAAAAAAATTATCTTATCAAATTTTTTTTTTTTAATTGTATTCAGTACATCTAGAATTATTTCATTTGTGATTTGTAAATTTATATTAATTATATTAGATAAAATATTATTTGAACCAATCAGCTTTGAGGCCATAAATTCTAAGGACTTAACATCTTTTGGTAAACAAGAGCCTCCATATCCTAAGCCAGGATGAAAGTAATTTAATATTTTAGCCGGATTACCAAACCATCTTTTGTCAAGTTTTACAACATCAAATGATTTTTTTAATTCAATTCCTCTTAGTCTAAAAGATAATATTTTCATAAAATTTGAATAAGAAATTAAGCATGCTAAAAGATTATTAGATAAATATTTTATATATTCTGCTGTTATAAAATTAGTAAGAATATATTTTGAATTAAAACCTGAATATATATATTTCATGATTTTACTAGTTGTTCTATCCTCACTCCCAACAACAATTTTTTCTGAATACAAAAAATCTTTAAATGCTTGCCCCTCTTGCAAAAACTCTGGATTAGAACAAAATTTAATATTTTTATTGTTTCGCAATAAATGTTTTAATTCACCATTAATCGTACCAGGCAATACTGTGGATTTTATAATCAAAATTATTTGCTGGTTTTTATAAATTTTTAGTTTGTTGCAAGCATTTTTGAGAAATTTTAGATCAATCTTACCATTTTTTTTTGAGGGTGTACCAACGCATATAAAAACTATATTAATTTTATCTTCATCAATTTTTAAATTTGAAATGAAATTGATTCTATTTTTATATTTTTTTAAATTTTGATTAAGGTGTGGTTCATAAAATTCTATTTGATTTTTTTTTATTTTTTCTAGTTTTTTTTTATCATTTTCTATTGCATTAATCATAAAACCTTTTTTAGAAAAAACTGCTGTTGTAATTAGCCCAACAAATCCTAAACCAACAATATTAATATTTAAATTTTCTTTTTTTATTTTCATTATTTTATATTTTGATACCTTAAATACCTCTCAACTCCTTCAAGTATGCTTATTTTAGGATTAAATTTAATTTTTAATTTTGCTTTTTGAATATCCGGACATCTCCTGTTTGGTGAGTCGGTATTATAATTTTTATCTTTATTTTTTTTAAATTTGATTTTTTTTTTATATCTAAAAATTTTTTTTCCTAATGATTTATAAATATTGGCTAATTCTAAAATACTAATTTCTTTTGGATTACCAATATTTAAAATTGTATATTTGTTTAAACTTATAGTGTTTATATATCCGATACATGCATCAGAAATATAACAAAAACTTCTTTTTGCTTTTCCATTTGAAAATATCTCAATATCTTTATCATTTTTAATCGAATTAGCAAAATCTGCAGGCGCTCTACCATCAGTTAAATTTAAACCTGGGCCATAATTATTAAAAGGTCTTACGACTTTTACTGAGACACCATAATAAGTTGCATAAATATAACTTAAAGTTTCACAATATCTTTTTGCCTCATCATAACAAGCTCTAGGACCTACACAAGATACATTTCCCCTGTAAGATTCCTTGGTCGGTATATTTTTTTTATTAGGGTCACCATAAATTTCACTTGATGAAAAATACAATATAGATATTTTTTTTTTATTTTTTGCATAGTCTAAAATTTTTTTTAGGCCATCTACATTTACATCACATGTTTGTAATGGAAATTTTCTATAAAATACTGGAGAAGCTATTGACGCAGCATGTATAATAACATCTAAATTAATTTTTTCTATTTGAAGTTTTAAAATATCACTTTTAATTATTATTATATTTTTATTAAGATTTTTTCTTTTTTTTATTTTTAAATCTACAAGATAAAGTTTCGAAATTTTCAATTCTTTAAAATAACTAATGAAAAAAGTAGAAAGATAAAATCCTATAAACCCACTTGCACCTGTAATCAAAATTTTTTTATCTCTAAAAAATAATTTGTTATTAATATTTTTAAAAATATATTCTATATCATCGACTAAAATATCATTTTTCATTTAATGGTTTCCATTTTTTATTAATCTGCCAAATTTTATTCAATAAATATTTATCTCTGATATTATCCATGCATTGCCAAAAATTTTGATGTTTATATGCTACCAATTCTTTTTTTCTTGATAGTTGTGGTAAAATATCTTTTTCAAATACAATGTTATTTTTATTTTTAAATTTTTTAAAAAATTTTAGTATTCTTAAATTTATTACAAAAAAACCTCCATTTATCCAACCTTCCTTGTGTTGATTTTTCTCTTCGAAATTTTTAACAAATTTATGCTTTAAAATTGCATATCCCCATCTAGCTGGGGGTCTTACAACTGTCATTGTAGCTATTTTTTTATTTTTTTTGTGAAATTTATACAATTTTGAAATTTCAATATCTGAAACACCATCACCATAAGTTAAGAAAAAATCTTTATTAAAATTACTCTTACTAATTTTTTTTAATATTTTGTAAAGCCTCCCTCCTGTCATAGTATTCATGCCCGTATTGACCACATGTATATTTTTATTCTTATTAAAATAGTCTTTTATAATTTTGAATTTATATCCTCCGAGTATATAAAAATTCTTTAATCCATAATTTCTATAAATATTAATAATGTGTGAAATTATTGGTTTTTTTCCAATTTTTACCATTGGTTTTGGTATACGATGTGTTTCTTCACTTAGTCGTGTGCCTTTACCTCCAGCTAATATTACCACGATAAAATTATTATTATTTTCTTTTAATATATGCATATACACCATCAACAGGTTTTTTCTTATATTGGAATCTTTCTGGGAGATAAGTTATTTTCATTTTATTTTTTCTAAAAATTTTGATCATCGCTTTGTTTAAAGATAAACATCCTGAAATTATTATTCTAATTTTAAAATTTTCAAATACATATCTTATAATTTGTCCCCAAATGAATGAAGCCAAACCTTTCTTTATAAAATCTTTTTCTCCTATCATAATAGATAAACCAACAGAGTTATTTTTTGGGTGAAAATATATTATAGCATTTCCAATATGGTTTTTTTTCTTATCCATTGAAAAAATAGCAAAAAAAATATTTTTTTCTTTTTTAATTTTCCTCAAAAACCCAACACATTTTTTTTTATCATAAACAACATCATTATGTTGAGAATATTTCATTAAATTTTTATTGTTTAACCAAGAGATATATTTTTTTGTGATAAGTTTTTGATTAAATTCTTCTAATAAATATTTTTTTTTATCAAATATGAATTCTAATTCTTTTTTCATAGAGATTTTCTTGAGATTTTAATCAATTAAAATTCTATTAATTTTTTTTTAATCTGTGAGTTAATTAATTTTTTTAATTCACTAATTTTTAAGTATGAATTTTCTTTTGAATTATAAGAAAAAGGTTTTTGATTTTTTAATTTTTTAATCTCTTTCAAATATTTTAACTTAAATTTATCTTTGTCATGTGGTAAAATTAAATAATAGTCTTTTAGATCAATTGCATGAATACTATCATTAACTGATATCATTTCTTCATCCAATTTTTCTCCAGGTCTAATTCCAATTATCTTAATCTTTTTTTTTTCATTTACTGCTGAAACTAAATCCAAAATTTTATAGCTTTTAAGTTTTGGAACCACAATCTCTCCACCAATACCATTTTTTAAAGTCCACATAACAGTTTCAACAGCTTCATCTAAAGAAATATTAAATCTGGTCATTTTTTTATCAGTTACTGTAAAATTATTTTGATTTTTATTTTGATCTAAAAGGACAGGTAAAATTGATCCCCTGCTTCCAAGAACATTTCCATATCTCACCACAGAAAAGGAAATATCTTTATTTCCTTTCATTTGATTAGCAGATATGAAAAGTTTATCTGAACATAGCTTTGTAGCTCCATACAAATTAACTGGTGAGACTGCCTTGTCAGTAGACAATGCAATTACTTTTTGAACATTTGTTTCCAAGCTGCATTCAACTATATTTTGTGCACCCATAATATTTGTTTTTATACATTCAAATGGATTATATTCTGTTGCGGGAATTTGTTTAAGAGCAGCCGCATGTATTACATAATCAATTTCTTTTAGAGCAAATTTTAGTCTCGGTTTATCCCTGACATCGCCTATAAGAAATCTATAATTTTTAGACTTTTTTCCCAAAAAATTTTTAAAATTATGTTGTTTAAGTTCATCTCTGCTAAATATAACAATTTTTCTAAAACCAAAAGTATTTAAGTAAATTGATAAATTCTTTCCAAAAGAACCTGTGCCACCAGTGATTAGAATAGATTTATTTTTAAATGATTTCATTGATTAATAATCCTTAGTTAATTCATTATATTAAACAGGTTTTATATTATATCTTTTATACAATTTTAAAATTAAATCATCCTTTGAAATATTTTTTTTAAAATATTTTACACAAAACCCTGCAAACTTAAAATTTACAAGTCCCATAGTAGATATCCCGTAAACATTTTTTATAGATTTGAAAGAAAAAAAATTTTTATTTTGAAATACTTTTATTTTATGATTATTTTCAAAATGAGTTTTCCATTTATCTAAATTCTCTCTAGGATGGATACATATATATAATTTATTTTTATCATTCTTAAAATTAAATTTTTTTAATAAATAGTTTATATTCTGTTTCTCTTTATTTAACCCAAGAAAACTAGTGAGATATAAATAATTTGTATTCGTTCTTATAATTTCTCCATATTTTTTTAATAAATAATTTTGATAAGGCATATTCAAATTAAAAATTTTTTTCTCTTCCTTTAATTTTAGTTTCTTTTGGATTTCTTTAGCAATTATTTCATTAATTGTAACAATATTATTAGGAATTTTTTTTAATCCTTTAAATCTTTTGGATATATTTGTTATTGAATCTATATAAAAATAGTATTTTATTTTTTTTTCATTTAAAAAATTTACAATATTAATTTCAAGTTTTGAGGAGCTTGATCCAATAATCAATTTGTGCGTTTTTGAAATTTTTATCAACTTTAAAAAATTTTTTGTGTTTAAATTTTTAATATTTTTTTTAATTTCTTTTTCATTAAAATTATTAATATTGTATTTAGAAGTTTTTATTTTTTTATTTTTTTTTAAAAAAAAATATAAATTATCGAGAGCCGCTTTTTGTGTGCCAATTATTTTAATTTTACCACTATTAAGAAACATGCAAAATTTAAATACCTAATTTTTTCCATACTTGATGAAAAGATTTACTTATAAATTCAATATCTTTTTTATCAAAATCATATTTGCAAAATGGAATGTCTAAATGAATTTTTTTATTTAAATTTATTATTTGTTTGTAAACTGGATTTTTTTTTGAATATATAGTTTTGTTTTTGACATAACTAAATGGAAAATTTTTGAAATTATTATTTTTATAAATATTGTAATCGAGTAAATTTACATATCCATCATTTACTGGAGCTCCTATTTTTAACAACTCTTTAAAAATTTTTTGTTTTGAGTATTTTGTTTGATTTTCATCTATTTGGAGAGGATAAGAATAATAAACATGAGTATTTCCAGCACCCAACTTAGGTGTGTGCAAACCTTTTAAATTTTTTATTAATTTACTTAGTAATCTTGCTGAATTTTGTTTTTTTTTGATTATTCGTTTAAGTTTTTTCAATTGTTCGATTGAGATTGCTGCTTCTACTTCGCCTAGCCTGAAATTAAAACCAATTAAATTTGTAAAACTTTTATTTTTATTTATTACCTCTCCATGGTTTCTTATCATATATATATTTTGGGCCAATTTTGAATTATTGGTTATTACTATCCCACCCTCACCACAATGTATGTGTTTGTGTCTGTTTAAAGAAAATCCACCGATATCACAGAGTGTTCCAGAGTATTTATTTTTATATTTTGACCCTATTGATTGCGCAGTATCAGAAATAACTTTTAAATTATATTTTTTTGCAATT
>Ga0222718_10003511_pt1 | contig 13423 bp, 22 predicted proteins | sample C33_27DmetaG_FD_165045 | JGI IMG/M metagenome (GOLD analysis project Ga0222718, IMG submission 165045) | Estuarine water microbial communities from San Francisco Bay, California, United States - C33_27D | ecosystem: Environmental > Aquatic > Marine > Unclassified | place: USA: California... | reverse complement strand
TATTGATATTATCGTACTTCTCATTGAGTCTAGGTAGATACTTATCTATTAGTCTATCTTCGTACTGAAGCACTTCAATCTCCGTACGCATTGCCGGATAAACAAGCCATTCAAACGTAAAGTTCTGAGGCTCATTCTCTAGTGCCTTTCTGAACTTAGTCATAGTATAATTAAGCTCTCTTGCCCCTCTATGGTTCATTTCAAGCTTAGTTAAACTACATGACGTTGATCCTACGTATACTATATTGTTCATCTTCTTCTGTATACCATTTTTTCAGATCTTAGCTGCTTGGCTAGTCTCTTTTCTGCTTCTGCTTTCTTTCTCTTACGTATGGCCGTTGGCTTCTCGTAAAACTCTCTCTTTCTGCATTCTTGAATAATACCAGATCTCTCGGTCTTCTTCTTGAACTGACGCATCAGCATATCAAAGGTAGGCTCTCTTTGAGGCCTGTTCCTGTTAAAGTTTTTCTGAAACTTCGGACGTGGTTTTCTTATCATATTTTTTCATCGTTAAGTTAAATAATGAATATTTAAAAATATTCTCCCAATAAGAATCATTACTTTCAACATACATAGTATCTTTGAAGTAAAGATCCTCAATCTTTATTATAGGACCAGCGTCCATAAAAGTCAAGTCTAATCCTGTCTTTTTTAATCTTTCGTAACAATTATAATCATTTACAACAAGCACTTTTATATCTTTATCTACTAACTCAATCTCATGCATTAGCTCATCGTTGTACTCATCGTCTCTAGTTATGATTATACCTTCAACAGGCTTATAATAAGTTCTTTGAACAGATGGATGTTTATATAGATCTTGTTCTATATTATATACTCCAGGAATAGAGTTAGGATGCTTAGGATCTTTCATAAACACTCTGTTATGAGGTGTAAGGCATTGCCATATATGAAAGCCTATTTCTGTACAAGCACCATAAACTATTAAGTTGCGTTTATTCATACTCTTCTTGTTATCTCTGGTATGTCATAATCAACATCTATGGTAGCTTTAGATGAGTCAACTACTTTTACGTTCCTTACATCTAATCCTGTCTCATCTTCAAATTGTTGTAGATTTCTCTTCTCACCTAGCCTATAATGCTTACCCATGTTACTTCCATCATTAATCATCTCTTTCATTCTCTCATGACTACTAACTCTCATTTTACCAGCTTGAGCATGATCATCCCAATGCTGAGGTCTATATTTGGTCTCATCATTCGTGTAAAGATGATATGTAGGATTATTAGGTATATGATATACATCTATATTATGCGTAAACAACTTAAGAGCTATAGAGAGCTCATCTTCTTCAAAGTAATAATGGTTATCATAAGGTATTCTCTTTACAAACTCAGACGAAGCAAAGATCATTCCTCCGCTTACAAAATGCCCTCTTACAGCAGCAGAGCTGTCAGTTATATCAAGAATCTGTCTACAATAGTATCCGTCTACAAACGCATGACCTTTTATAATCTTAATCGATGTAGTATTAGAAGAGTATTTCGTCTTACCATCTTTAGTGAATGGATTAGGATACGAAGAGAGAACTATATCATCAGCTTTATTAGGTTGATTACTGAACTTAATTTTAGTCTCATGAATATTAAAATATTGTTGAAGGAGATTATAATCCCATGCTTTATCAAATAATGTATGTGAATCTATTTGAAAATAGAATGGCTCATCTAGATATAATTGCTGGCATATTGCCCTTGCCCATGCACATCCTCGTGCACATTTCGGAGGCATATGAATATATCTTAACTCTGCTCCATACTTATCACATATTCTCTTTAGTCCTTCTGTTTGAGATACTGATTGTTCTACTATTCCTAATACTAATAAGTCAGGCTTTGATGCTTTATCTAATAAATCTTCTACAGTCTGATATAATAGACTGTCTCTATAGCTTACGATTGATACAAATATCTTATTCAGTAATGTACTCACTTATATCCTCAGTTAAAATGTTATGCTTTGGTTTCCATCCTAGTGACTCAAGTACGAAAGAGTTAGCACAAGTATATGTTGCTTCTCCTTCTACCTCTTTATTAGGGTATGGTCCTTTTCCATAATACTCTACTACCTCTTCAACAGTACAAGGTTGACCTGAACCTACATCGATAGCTCCAGTAATATCTTCTCCTTCTTCTAATAGTAGCATTATAGCGTCAGTTACATCTTCTACATGAGTCCAATCTCTAGTATGATCGGTTACATATTTTATTCTATTTTTAAGTAGTTTATCGAAGAACATATCTCCTCTTGAACCAGGTCCATATACTGTAAAGAAGCGTAATCCTAATGATCCCTCTGGGGCAATCGATTCCATAGCCTTTTTAGTCATGGAATATGGTGACTTCCACCATTGATAGATTGATGATGAGGAGGCATATAGTATCTTAGTATTGGGCCCCCACACAGTCTCAAAGACTTTCTTAGAACCATCGACATTAACTGACCAATACTCATCTGGTTGTAGATGAGATGCTCTAACTCCTGCCATTGCTGCAAGATGAATAACAAAATCGTAACCATAAGGCTGTACATCGTCAGTACATGAGCTATCTATATCTCTAATATCACCAATATGCTTATGAACTTCATGTCCCTCATCTAGTAATTTATTATATAAGTTGGATCCAATAAATCCTTCCCCTCCAGTTAAAAATATTCTAGCCATATAGCTTCTCCATTAAATTATTTACCAATAGGATTAAACCTACACCATTGACTGTAATAAGAGCCCTATCGTTCCAGATAATAGATACAATAAGCCATAAACCAATACCAACAATAGAAAGATATAAATCTATATCTGAATTAATACCTCTATATGACATTGCTACTAATACAAATATAGATGCGATCCATTTAAGATACCAATCGACTGTATACTTAGGAGTAGCTGATTTAAATATTCTCTTACTATTCTCTATCTCTTCTTTACTGAACTTAGTCATAAAACATCTCTACTAGTTTATCTTCCATTAAATACGCTTCTTTCTCCCAAGGTGAGCCTCTATATGATACGTTAGAGTAGTTTATACCCTTCCATACAGGCTTGCTTGGATTAATTTGACCTTTTATATATTGTTTTGCATGAATAAGCTCATGCGCTATAGTAAGAGCTACGTCTCTGTTAGGAACTCTTTCTCCATATATCTCTTTAGCTATAGTTATGTCAGCAAAGTTTCTATCACCTACACATTCTCCAGCATTTTCTAAATCTTTAGAGAACTCTATAGCAATGAATATCTCTCTTTTATATGGATAAGGAAGAAGATGCATAATAATATCTTCTACAAACTTAATTATTTTCTTTTTTTGCTTTATTTTACCAAAGACTTCAAACGTTATCATGATCCATATTCTAATTTATATTGTGCTCTCCATTTCTGGAATTCACCTATCCATTTATCTCTATTAGTCTTAAATATTTGAGTTTCACCTGAGGTACATGATATAATAGTTACCAATTGAGAAATTGGTATTGAAGTGTTCTCTTCGAACATAACAGCATAAGCTGCTTCTTGCATAAAATATCCGGTAACCCACTCTTCTTTTTTAGGAGCCTTAGAGGTTTTCCAGTCAATAATACTTATCTTACCTTCATAATCAGCTATAAGGTCAACAGTACCTGCACATTCAAGATAATTAGACATCATTTGACCTTCTATAGATCTAATGTTATCTATTCTATCATCAGCTACTTCTTTAAACCTTGTGAACAGATCATACTCATTAGGCATATAAGTAGGGAGCTCATCGCTAACCAAATAATGTTCGATTAGTTCATGAGCTTTAGTCCCTTGTCTTGTTGCCTTAGTAGTTATTCTATTAGCTTCTTCTGCTCCTACTCTCTTACGCCATGCTTTTATTGCATCTTTAGACTTTAGCGACGTTATTGATGTTACTGACGGGTAGGCTGGAGCTGTTGTATCCTCGCTTAGCCTGTAATGTCTTTTCCCATTTATAGTAACGCGCTTGAGCGGAGGAAACTCCACTGGATCTATCTTGAATGTCTTCTGATCTAACATACTCTCTCGCTATAATATACTCTTTTACAAATCCAGATCTTACTATATCTTCTTTTCTGAATTGTATCATTGACAGAGAATCCATCTTAGAGAATATCTCTGCAGTCATTTTAAAACCAGACTCTTCTTTCCATAAGTCTGATTGTCTTAGATCACCACATACTATTAATTTAGAGTTATTACCTAGTCTAGTAATAATAGAATGCATCTCATGATCACTCATATTTTGACATTCATCAACAATAACTATACAGTTATCTAGAGTAATGCCTCTTATAAAAGATGTCGTCATGAAATCAATAGTCATCTTTTGCTTTAATATTTGATAAGCATCTCCTCTATTAAAGAGCTTACCAAACGCCTCATTATAAGGCTCTTCGAAAACAGCGGTCTTATCTTCAAGCTTACCTGGAAGATGACCTACATCACGACCAGCTACTGCTGATCTAACGATAACAAGCTTATTATATCGATTGTTATCTAATATGTCTTTTATGGCTAGATAGCAGGATAAGAATGTCTTACCTGTGCCTGCGTAACCATATAGAAATAAATGTTGTCCTTTATCATACTCAGCGAATACTTCGTCCTGCGTATCCGTAAGGGGATTTACTTCTTTTGGTGAGAATTTGCTCGTGAAGCTTGCTTGCTGGTCTAATATGTCCTGCATTGCTAATCTTCTTTTCTGTTTTCTTGTAAGTTTTGGCATACGTTTCCTTATATGTCATTACTTGCTCCCTTTCCTATATCCATATTTGTGAGCTATCTTATCGACAGCTACACGTTTACTTGTTCTTCTGTTGTATTTTTTTTCTACTGCAGATCCTGGGTTTGCATCACCTATTCTTTGCATCATATCATTGAACCCTGAATCATTCTTAGTTACACCAAGAGACACTGTATCAAATCCCAAGGAAGGGGCTTGAGTAATGGTTGATTCAAGTTGTGGGTTAGTTTTAAGATATTCTTCTTTTGCAGAATAAGATTTAAGGAATAGATCATGGATCTCTCCTGTCTCCTTATTCTTAAATGAATAAGTAGGCATTAATTTATACCTCTCATAGTAGTATTTAGCTTAATCAATTATCATCTCGTATACTTCTTTCCAATTCTTTACTCGAGTGACATCAGGATGACTGAAGTCTCTATTGTATGGATGATCAATTAGAATAGACTGTAATCCCATCTCTGCTCCTAGCACAGCATTCTCTGGTTTATCTTCTACCCATAAGAGTCCTGAATCTCTCCACTCTTCTAAAGCATTATCTTTATCTTCACCTGTATCTAAACAAACAATTCTATCTATAGCATCACCATAGACCTTTCTTAGATTAAATTTTCTTAGCTTTTGTGTCTCAGGATCTAATGAAAGAGATGTTACTACATCAAAGGTAACTCCATGCTCTTGATATATCTTCTTAACATATTTAACTGAGTCACGAAGAGGCTTTAAGCTAGCTATTCTACTTGAATTGCAGAAGATTCTTGGAATATAAAACTTATGATCTTTTTGTAGTTCGGCATAATTAGATTGATATCTCTTAGCAATATCATACTCAGTTTGATCAACTACATTCATATCAAAATGGAACTTCATCCATTTCTCAAAGGAGTATGCCCAATCGAGCAATACTCCATCACAATCTGTTAATATCTTCTTCATGCCGCTATCTCCTCTTTTAACCTTTTATCCTTCTGATCAAACCAGCCATTCTTTGTCTTATACTGGCAAGCATATTCATGTCTATCTCCAGCTGGAAGAAGAGTCCATTGCTGAGCTCTTGCTATAATACCTTTAGACCACATAGGAAACTCATCTGAGTCATGCTTATAAGTTCTAGCTTTCCATTCACTAGTAGAAAAGTCATACCATAACTGAATAGGTGTTTCCCATTCATCACAGATAGGATCGCTTCCTTTACCAAGCTCTTTGATCTCATAATCTATAATATACTCTTCTTGCATCTCATTACTATAAGTAATAAGTTTTCCTATCTCAGAAATTCCGTTCTCATTAATACTGCTAATGTTCTTTTCAGTAAGATCATCAACATAATATACAGTTCCGCCTTTCATCTTCCAATAAGCTTCATCTATACCGTGCTCATAATTCTCATTATGTGCTGCATAGTTTTCTCTATATTGAGTTGTTATTATTAATGTCATCATAATTATCTCCTTATTTAAATTATACCCATATTATAACCAAATAAACAGACTATTGCAACCTTTTGCAATCTAAACTTACCCACATTTCTTTATGCTTTTCTTTATCAGTCCAGGTAAAATCTTGTTTATCATGAGGACATCTATACCCATATCCTTTCTCTTCTAGCTCTATCATAAGATTGTGAAAACGTTTAACCTCTTCCATTCTTTTCTTTTCATTAGGATCAACAACGTCTTGCTCTAGTCTCTGGAACCAGAAGAAGTCACCGTAGTTATAAGGCTTATTATATCTCAATAGAGAGTAATCATTACCATGATAACCAACAAATGCTTGATCATAACCTCCTCTCTTTAAGAACTCAGTACGGGTAATAAGATATGAATTACGTCCTACCTTAGGACCAAAATTACCTGGAAAGTACATATACTCGCTATCCATGAATACTAAATTGTTGGAAAGAGTATGAAGACATCTAGCAGATATAACCCAATCAGAATCCATCATTAGATTCCATTCATTTTGAGACTCTTTTATTAAGCAGTTTCTTGCTCCTTCGTTATTCCATCCATGATCTATATCTATACGATAAACATTCCACCATGAAGGTATATCCATATCAGAAATAGGTTTAACTTGGGAACCATCATCAATTATTGAATAGTCATATAACTCTCCACCTGGATCTATCTTGTTATACCAGTTTATTATCCTTTGAGTTATTTCTGGACTATTATAGTAAGTATAATTAATTCTTAGCTTAGTTTCATGAATGGGAGCAAACCAGCCTTTGAGTCTATTGGAATGATTTTTTATTCCAGTATACTCGTCAAAGTACTGATGTTCCTCTCTTGATGACATTACTCAGGTAATATACTAGGAAAGGCTTTTTTAACGAGTGCTTTAGTAATACCTTTAGCAGGGTTCTTTTTGTTAACCATGTTAATAAGTATTTTTGAATCTTTAGGATGGATAGACTCAAGCAACTCAATAAACAAAATCTCTCTTTGAGTTTGAGATTTAACTGGTCTTCCTCCTTCAATAAAAAGGTCTAGTTTCCTAGCCATAGAAAGAAATCTAGTCTCTACTTGTGTACCATCTGCTTCGTTATAAGGAGGTACGCTATCTGGTAAAAGGAATTTAATGTCAGGATGATAGCAACCTTGTAGTACAGTTTTAAGAGCAAAACTCTCATGTTGTTGTAGCCATTTGACTTTGTTTGCAGTATTACCTTGGCTAGATAAGGCTTCTAATACTTCAAATACTCCTAAAGTTTGCATAATTAAAATTCTCCAATATGTTGCATAAGCCCTTTTAGTCTCTTATCAACAAAATAATTAAATAAGTTATCTCTCGAGTTAGCAGGTTTTTCAAACTGCTCCATAATATTTAGCTGTATGTCAGCAGGTGTTTCAGTAAGGTCAACTAGCTGTCTATTACGTAGATAATTTCTCTTGACTTCTTCGTTAGGTAGATCTGGTTCACCTCCTTTAAGACCAACCTTTTCGATAAACGTCTTACGTAACGGCGTTTGTCTGCCGTTAATAAAGCAATCATCTTTAGATAGAACGTTAGGTATACCATCACCTCTATCACCTCTGAGTATATGCTCAGCTAAAAATTCAACAGGATTACTATGCTTAATCCATTTCTTTCGAACTGGATCGTACTGACTAACGTTTGCATATACATGCAATTGTATAAAGTCTTTATCACCCGAGAGAATAAGTATAGGCTCACCTGTATTAAGCTCTCTACCATAGTTATGACAGATGGTACCTATTACATCGTCTGCCTCAGCACCATCAACATGTATATATTTGTATGGAAATACTTTTTTAAGCTCAGCTTTGATAGTATTTAAACTAGTCCAGATTTGATTCCAATCCATTCCAGATTGATCTCTCCAGGCTTTTCTATGAGCTTTGTAATAAGGGAATACATCTCTACGCCAATAATGTTTATCATCACTTGCTATAACAAAGTCACCGTACTTATCACCAAACTTAGTAATGTAACCTCTTATGGCATTAAGTACCATATGACGTAGAAGGTCTTCATTAACATCAACACCTTTCTGACCACCAATCTGGGCCATTAGGTTAGATATCATCGTTTGGTTTAAATCACATATAATCATAACTATCTTTTATTATAGTCGCTTTTGTGTTAAAAGGCAACTAGTCTTGAAATTTAATGTCTGTTAGTTTATCTAAATCTAACTCGTTTGCTGTCTTCTGTAATGGATGCTCAAGTGCATACATTCTTAATAAACATGATTTAATTGATTCGTGAATTAAGATCATATCTCTTTGATGCTTTTTACCTAGGGCATTTGCAGCAATAGGGTTCACATCTAGTTTATTAAATACTCCAATTGACATATCTAATGCCAAATCAACGCAGTAATTTCTGGTCTGCTCTTCTTCAGACTCCATAAATGGTTTTAATGTCTCAGGATCTATACCTGGGAATGGAATAATTTTAGCCATTTTATCTCCTTGTATAGACATATTTATGCTATGTATTATCCCCATCTCTATGCTGGACTTTGCTCTTATCAAATAATTTATTAGCTTTTCTTTGCCAGGACTTCTCTACTAGTCTATCAAACCAGTCTCTAATCCAGGTAAGACTTAAGTACTTAAACTGCATCATTTCTTTTTCTTATTTCTTCCAGCATGAGGGTAAGGAGGCAGATTATATGCAGCTCTTTCCATATCATCATCCTCAATTGTCCATTCTTTACGTACATCAGGATACCAAACACCTAAGTTTCTTTTAGGTCTACCATCAGAGTAATATGCCATTGATATACATTTAAATTTAGTAAGCTGCTCCATATTAGGGCCTTGGAATTTACTAACATAACATCCTGATCTTAAATAACTCTCTAATTGAGATTTATAGCCTTGAAACTGAGCAATCTTAGCTTGAGCTTTCTTATCACCTGCTCGCCATTGATGTCTAAATGCAGATATTTGACTTTGTACTTCTTTAATCCATCCTCTAATAGTCTTAAGGCTAAGAGGATGATCATCCGGTAAGCTAACTACATGCTTTGAATACATAGAGTACTTCGGAGGACCAGCTTTAGCAGCTTTTGCTGCTCTTGCTTTTTCTAATCGTTCAAGTAATACTTCTTTATCTGTCATAATCTGTTATCCAATCCGTCAAGTAAACTCTCTAGTCTTTCGATAACTTTACTTTGAGCTTCTACTAGATCTGTAAGAGTAGATATTTTATTATCCACATCGTTCTCTAAAGAATCTAATTTATCATACACATCGTTTATATTCATAATACCTCCTAAAATAATATAACAATGAAAAATAGAATGACTAATAAAAATAAAGCAGGAAGTATTTTTTTAAGTAACCACAACGCAAATACAAAAGCGTTATAGGCTATATAAACTATGCCTCCTAAAAATAATAATATAATTAACCATTCCATACATACATTATATGAACTTAGGAACTATAAATCAACTCTTAGGTTCTATCATCGACTCTAATAACCCTTTCCATTCTACTGATCTAGTAGCCCAACTATAGAAGCTATCAGCATATACCTTCTGCATGTGTAGACGTTGATCTAACATAGGTTTCTTTTCAGGTTTATTAAATAATTCAATTGCTTCAATAAGACATTGACCAAATGCGTTAGCATGTGCTTGAGGATCTTCATTAAACTGATACATGTAGGTCCAGTTAGCAGCTGTCTCAGGAAGAGCACCTAAATTACTATGAACACACATAGTTCCTGCAGACATAGCTTCCATCATAGCTATGCAAGAGGTCTCTTGCCATATTGAAGGATATGCAAATATATGAGCAGATTTAAGAGCTTCTCTTACTTCTGAATTAGGTTTAAACCCATGATATGTCATCTGAGGATGTTCTTCTACAGCATCAAATAACGGCTGGTAAGGCTTATTCCTTTTTGCCCATTCAGGACCATAGATATCAAAGGAGCTGTATACATGTAAGTGAATATTATCATACATCTTAGATATTTGCTCAAAGACAGGAACTAAGATTTCTAATCCTCTATGAGGAGTAGTATGATAGATTAAATTAATACCATCTTGAGGATCAGGCTTTTCATGTGCTTCGATAGGTTCAATAGCATTTTTAAGAACTACAGACTTACCATATGGTACTCCTAAGAAATTAGCATACTGTTGCATTTGCCATTGAGATACACATACAATCTTATCAAACTTGTCTTGATTCTCTGGTTCTTTTAAATGAGCTGATTCTGGATCTAATGGTAGGTCATGAAGCCATAATATCTTTTTCTTATCATCGTCTAATTCTCTTACTCTAGAACAGATAATTTGAAATTGCTTTAATAGCTCTTTAGGAAGCCTCTCATGCAATCCATATTTCATCTGCTCTGTGCCTCCTTGAGCATCTTTATCAACTTCGTTAGTTTCTATAGCAGCACCATCAAGCCCTACTATTTTTTTCTCTTTTGAAAGAGGAGCTCCATCTGAGCCTACAATTTTTAAATCCATAATTAATTCTCCAGTTTAGCTACTAAGCTATCATATCCACCTATATTTTCACCATCAAACTTAATTTGAGGGAATGTTCTTGCTCCAGGAAATTGTTCAAATAGCTCTTCTCTAGTAAAATCTGTATCTAGTTGTTTATATGTGAACTCTAAATCTTCTCTTTCACATAGTTGTTTTGCTTTATCACAAAAAGGGCAATTAGTTTTTCCATATATCTCAATCATTTTTTCTCCATAGTTTTTCAATCTTTTCTCTTTTATTATCTGTATCTTTTAAAAAAATAAATTCTTTAAAGTTATTACGAGCATAATTAATAGTACCTCTATGCCTATTTACTGATGGTATATCCCCATCAAATATTATACTATTAAAATTATTCATTATTGATTCTGCTAATATATTTAAAGTTAAAATATGTACAACAACAACATCATAATTAGCATAAATGTTTTCTTTAAAGCTGTCTTCTAATTCATATCCAGGTCCGTCTGAAATAAGCTGATCATATAAAGGAAAATCATAATTATGTAGCAAATTGTATGCTTTTTTATAATCTTGAATAGCAATAGACTTCTTACTTTCTTTGCTTAATAAATTAACTATCGGAATTATATCTGAATTTTCGTTGGTGCTAATAATAATTTTATTCATTTATTTCTTTCAATATCTTTTGTAAGTTATCTGATTGACCAATTCTTACATTGATAATACCATTATAATAATCATCTGAAGCCAATACATTTCTATCAAACTGCTCCTTAGCTTCTAAGTAACCAGCGCTTCCTTTACTAGGACAGAAATATAATATCTCTCTTATAAATTTATCTTCCCCTAGATCTATTACATCGTTTTTAAGATGATCAGATGAACCCCAATAAGTTCTCCAATCACTTTCTTTAAACGATTTTCTCTTTCTCTTCTTGCCTTTAAGAGGTGGTCTAGTTACTTTAAACTTAGCTAGTTTTTTACCAACATACTTTCTATTGTTAGTAGTATTGGTAATTATATAAACAAAAGCTTCACAATCATCTGGTAGCTCATCTACTACTTTACCTTTATAGGTCCAGATGCTCATCTTCATAATCTTCTTCATCTCTATACTCAAGCTGTTCTCCGCAGCTAGGACAGAATTTCACTTTAAAAATTTTATCTTCATGATTAACTTCACCTTCGAAGTCACATTCCATGCATAAAACTCTTGTGATCATTGCATTGTCTCCTCGATAAATTTTCCTAATTCTTTCATTATAAGCTTAACCCCTTAAACGTATCCTTATCAACGTCTTTTTTAACTCCTCCAACAATATAGGAAGATATTTCTGTTTCTTGAGGAGCAACTTGAACGTCACCTCCGCTAATCCATTTCTGAGTCCATGGAAGAGGGTTACTCCCACCTTTAAAATTATGTTTTACTCCAATAGCAGAACATCTTTTAGCTGCTATCCATTCAACATAATCTTTTAGCACATTAGCATTTAAACCAATCATTGAACCATCTTTAAATAAATATTCAGCCCATTTCTTTTCTTGGTCTACTACTTCTTTAAATATTTCTAATACTTCTTCTTCTGACTGTTTAGCTATTCTAGCCATCTGCGGATCGTCTTTAACAATTAACTTAAGTATAGATGTCGTTGACCCTAAGTGTAGATTTTCATCTCTTGCAATAAACTTAATAATCTTAGCATTACCTTCCATCTTCTTTAACTCAGCAAATGCCCAGCTACAAGCGAATGAAACATAGAATCTAACTCCTTCTAAAGCATTAACAGCATTTAAGCATAACCATAGAGCTTTCTTGTGCTGTAAAGTCCCGTAACTTCTGGGATCATCATTATATCTTATTAGATCATCATAGTAACGTGAAATACTATCAGAACAGTCTGTGATCTCTTTTATATTAAGCATGTTATCAAATACAATAGAAGGATCAGAGTAAATATTCCTAATGATGTGAGTATAAGATCTACTATGAATAGTTTCAGAAAAGGACCACGTTTCAATCCACGTCTCCAACTCTGGAAGCGAGACGATAGGTAAGAACGCCAAATTAGGAGCTCTGCCCTGTACAGAATCGAGTAGTATTTGCCTTTTAAGGTTAGAAGTAAATATATGTTGTTCGGCATCTGATAAGTCCTTAAAGTCTTTGTTATCCCGAAGTATGTCAACTTCTTCTGGTCTCCAGAAGAACCCTAATTGTTTATCTGTAAATTTATCTAACTGTGGATATTTTATATCATCATAACGAGCAATATCAACACTTCCATCGAAGAACATCGCTCTCTTCTTAGAACTGCTTTTATTTATTTTGAAAACGGACATTTCTTTCCTCTTATGTATGGGTTTTTGTTAGTTCCAAATCGTATATTTGCTTTAAATCTATTCCATGCATTTTTATCACCTGGCATAGGTCCCCAGTTATTATTAGGTCTTACTATGTTAGAAAAGTAAATATCATCATCTAAAAAGGCGTGCCATCCATATAACTTAGTACCTTTTTCACCAGTTGTAATTATATGCTGATCTAAATTCATTAATGCTTGTGGGGCAAAAACCATATTATCAATATGAGTTAGGTCAGTTGATCCTAATTTAATAAAATTAGTATAACCATGATCTTCAAAATATGGCTCGTATTTAATGTTTGTCTCATTAAAATTTTCAACACGCTTTATATATAGCTGATGG
>Ga0222718_10003510_pt1 | contig 13425 bp, 13 predicted proteins | sample C33_27DmetaG_FD_165045 | JGI IMG/M metagenome (GOLD analysis project Ga0222718, IMG submission 165045) | Estuarine water microbial communities from San Francisco Bay, California, United States - C33_27D | ecosystem: Environmental > Aquatic > Marine > Unclassified | place: USA: California... | reverse complement strand
GCACCCGCGCCGCGTCCCAGCTTTTTGTGCTGATGTCTATCCAGTGTACTTGCAGGGCTTGAAACGCGTGCCAATAGCGTGATGCGGCTTCTGATTTAGCAGGATCATTCAGAAATTGAGCTTTTAGGGTCTCAAGTTTTTCAGTCGAAGCGATATTACCGGCCGGATCGTTATCTACTTTTAGCCATTCCCGCCATCCTGGCAGTTGCGAAAATGCCGGCATATCGATTCCGGCATCATTCAGTTGCCGAAGGTATTTTTCCAACTCGAAAAGAAAATCCTGATACTGATCTGTCGGGTCATGCGGCATAGCAGAATTCTAGATCACCCGGTTGTATCGTGGAAATTCGGACTAAAATTCAGAGAAGTGGTGCGATGCAGTTAAAATTAATTAATATTAAAAAAACTCTTTGTGTTTTATTTTTGATATAAAACTTTGTTTTTAAACAGTTTTAAAATCACCTCATTAATTGTTGCAATGCACCATTAAACCTGTTATTGTGCGTTGCAACAAATTTAAGAACCGATCAAGCACCGTTGATTTTAGGATTAGAAAATGAAAGAAAACATGAATGAAACGTATCAAACCGCTTTTAAAGCCGCTTCAGACGTCGCAAGCGACGCGGGTCAGTTAATGATCAAAAACATGGAAAAAATGATCGAGCTGCAGATGAGTTCTGCACGGATGTACGCCGACACCATGCTGAGCAATGCCCGTGATGTTCTCGAAATCAAGGACATGCAGACAGTCCGGACCTATTTTGAGAAGCAGCCGGAACTCACGCGTAACCTGGTTCAGAAGGTGGCCAAGGACTCGGGCGCGTTGATGGAAATCGGCCAGAGTTACGCTGATGAAGCACAAGCGCTTTTGAAAAAATCAACCGCGAACTTCGGCGGCGTGGCAAAGGCAAAAGCCAAAAAGTCCTAAAGGTTTCGCGAGGTCAAGCGTCTTTGAGACGCAGCGAAAGGTTCAAAGCAGGGAAGATCAGTGAAAGCTGCTCTTCCCTGTTTCCGTTAGACCGACGGTTCGGTACTTTTTCGGATTACGTCGACAAAAATCGGATCGATAATAAAGACTCTTAATAGGAGTTCAATTAGGAGTTTAATAATATGATGGCGACCGGTTTTCCCACCGCAAGGAAATTAACACGATGAAAAACCCAACTGATGTCGTAATTGCCAGTGCTGCCCGAACCCCGGTTGGCGCCTTTAATGGTTCACTCGGCACACTGCCTGCGAGTGAACTGGGTCGCACCGTAATCAGCGCAGCACTTGATCGTGCCAACGTGGCGCCAGAGGCGGTAACAGAAGTCATCATGGGACAGATCCTGACCGCAGGCGCCGGACAAAATCCTGCCCGACAGGCTGCTATCGGCGCCGGGATTCCCGTTGAGCGCACCGCAATGGTAATTAATCAACTCTGCGGGTCGGGACTTCGAGCCGTGGCGCTGGGTTTTCAATCCATTCGCAATGGTGATGCCGATATGGTGATCGCCGGTGGCCAAGAAAGCATGACTCAGGCACCGCACTGCGCGAATTTGCGTAATGGGCAAAAACTGGGGTCGCTTGAAATGATAGACAGCATGTTGATTGACGGTCTTTGGGACGCATTTCATGGCTACCACATGGGCAATACGGCAGAAAATGTCGCCAAACAATTCAATATCTCAAGAGAGGCCCAGGATGCATTTGCTGCGGCGTCTCAACAGAAGGCCGAGGCCGCTCAAAAAGCGGGTCGTTTTGTGGCTGAAATCACGCCGGTTGTGGTGAAGGGGCGCAAAGCGGAGATCCGGGTGGATACCGATGAGCATCCACGTCACGGGACCACCATCGACACGCTATCAGGGCTCCGGCCGGCTTTTGCTAAAGAAGGCACAGTGACTGCGGGCAATGCGTCCGGCATCAATGATGGCGCGGCAGCAACCTTACTGATGTCGGCGAGCACTGCGGAAGCGCGTGGCATTACACCGATGGCCCGAATCGTGTCATGGGCGACTGCCGGCGTTGATCCGAGCATTATGGGAACGGGCCCGATTCCAGCCAGCCAAGCTGCGTTGGCAAAAGCAGGCTGGACTATCGATGATCTGGATTTGGTCGAGGCGAACGAAGCCTTTTCGGCACAGGCTTGTGCCGTCAACCAGGAAATGAAGTGGAATCCGGACATCGTTAACGTAAATGGCGGCGCGATTGCACTCGGTCACCCGATCGGGGCATCCGGAGCACGGGTGTTAACCACGCTGCTGTATGAAATGACGCGTCGTGATCTCCGTCGAGGACTCGCGACATTATGTATCGGTGGCGGTATGGGTGTTGCAATGTGCGTTGAGCGCGTTTGACCCTGACGATACCGATAGTTGAAAAAATTTATAATTATTTAAGGAGTTTTAGATGCCTCATACTGCAATTGTCACGGGCGGAACGCGGGGAATTGGCGCTGCGATTTCAATCGCACTGAGTGAAGCGGGTCATCGCGTTGCCGCAGCTTATGCGGGAAACGACGAGAAAGCGAGTGCCTTTAACGCTGAGACCGGCATTGACGTTTACCGGTTTGATGTGGCTGATTTTGATCAATGCGCCGAGAACGTATCCCGTATCGAGAGTGATCTGGGTGCGATCGGGATTTTAGTCAACAATGCAGGAATCACCCGAGACGGCACGCTGCACCGGATGGATTTCAATCAGTGGAATGCGGTGCTGCAAACCAACTTGTCTTCTTGCTACAACATGAGTCATGCGGTGATCTCAGGCATGCGCGAACGGAACTTCGGTCGTATCGTTAACATTGGCTCGGTAAATGGTCAGGCAGGTCAATACGGACAGGTTAACTATGCCGCCGCAAAGTCGGGTATTCACGGCTTTACGAAAGCGCTCGCTCTGGAGGGTGCCGCAAAAGGGATTACCGTGAATGCAATTGCACCGGGCTACGTGGATACTGACATGGTTCGTGCGGTGCCAGAAAAAGTGCTTGAAAAGATTATCGCGACAATCCCCGTCGGTCGTCTGGGCTATGCGAGTGATATCGCACGTGCGGTGATGTTTTTGGTCGCCGATGAAGCGACTTTCGTTACGGGCTCAACGCTGTCGATCAATGGTGGCCAGCATATGTACTAAGGGTTCTGGTTACACCGGTTTTGTGCATGGTAGTATTATTGCGGTGCACAATCACGGGTCTGGACACGTAGTATGCGAACCATCAAGAAGTATCCCAATCGACGTCTTTACGATACCGAGGTCAGCCGTTACATCACGGTTTCGGATCTTCGCCAGCTCATTGTGGATGGTGAAGAATTCGGCGTTGTTGATGTCGCCAGCGGCGATGACATCACGCGTTCGGTGTTGTTGCAGATTATCAACGAGCAGGAAAATGGCGGCCAACCGCTGTTTACGACCGAAATTCTGACGAATCTGATCCGCTTTTATGGCGGAACGACCCAGAAGATGTTCACGGACTACCTTGACCGCAGTCTCTCGCTTTTCGTTGAGCAGCAACAGGCGTACCAGGATCGGTTTGCAGAATTTCTGGGTCAGTCATCGGTTGGCGTGATGTCCGAAATGGCCAAACGTAACCTGGAGGTATGGCAGGACGCGCAGAAGAATTTTTTGCGCTCCGCGGGATTCACAGGCGACGATTCTGGGACATCTTCCAAGTCTTCCAGCAAGGCCGGCAAAAAGCCGACCAAAGAATAGGGTGATCTCTAAAAATTTGCCGACGCGAAGCGGTGGCAAAATTCTGGTTGACGCGCTTTCTGTTCAGAAAGTGCGGCACGTTTTCTGCGTACCTGGAGAGAGTTTTCTGGCGGCGCTTGACGCGTTGGGTGATGCGTCAGACATTCATACCGTGGTTTGCCGGCAGGAAGGTGGTGCAGCGATGATGGCTGAGGCCATGGCAAAGCTAACAGGAGAACCCGGCGTTTGTTTCGTCACGCGAGGACCCGGCGCCACAAATGCTGCGTCGGGCATCCATGTGGCGGCACAGGACTCGACGCCACTGGTGTTGTTGATTGGACAGGTCGCGACGGATGCGCTGTTTCGAGAAGCATTTCAGGAGATCGACTACGTCCAGTTCTATGGTTCGATTGCCAAGCACGTTGAGCAGGTTTATGACGCTGCGCGTTTGCCGGAGGTGATGAGTCGTGCTTTTCATACGGCCTGCAACGGGCGTATGGGACCAGTTGTCGTTGTCCTACCGGAGGATGTGCTTCGCGATCTTTCAGCGGTTCCGGATGTGCCGATGCGTCGTTCACTTCACATTGAGCCATCGAGCAAAGACCTGACCGCTTTTTCAAAGATCGTCGGCGAGTCGAAACGGCCCTTGCTTATCGCCGGGGGTCGACACTGGGATCCAGAAACCCGTGCCGCTCTTCATCAATTCGCCTGCCATTGGAAACTGCCGGTCGCTGCTGCCTGGCGGTACCATGACGTTTTCGATCACGGAGACGAGAATTACGTTGGCGATGTGGGGATTGGCATGAATCCCGAGCTTGAGGGAGCCCTTCAAGCTGCGGATCTGGTCATTGCGCTGGGCATTCGTCTGGGCGAAATGACGACAAAAGGCTATAGCCGTTTGCAGCCTCCGCTGCCGGCACAAAAACTGATTCATATTTTTCAGAGTCCAGAGGAATTGGGCCGGGTGTATTACCCTGAGCTTGCGATCGCAGTTTCTGCGCCGGAATTTGCGCGATCGCTCTCCCGGTTGCCAATTCCCGAGACGCTGCCTTGGAGGGAAACGACCCAGAGTTTGCGTCACAGTTACCTGAAATGGATTAAACCTGAAACTGTGCAGGGCGAACTTGATCTTTCCACGGTGATGGTCGAGCTGGATGAAATGCTTGCTGAGGATGCGATTGTCACGAATGGTGCCGGTAACAACACGGGATGGTTGCATCGATTTTTCAGATTTGTCGGGGAACGTCGACAACTCGCACCGACAAGTGGCTCAATGGGTTATGGATTGCCGGCTGCGATTGCGGCATCGCTGGCCTATCCAAACCGGCAGGTCGTGGCGGTGGTGGGAGATGGTGATATCCAGATGACGAGTCAGGAGCTCGCGACGGTGGCGCAGCAAGAACTTTCCGTCATCATTATTGTCGTCAATAATGCCATGCTGGGGACCATCCGGATGCATCAGGAAGTTCATTATCCCGGGCGAGTGAGCAATACAGCGCTGCACAATCCCGATTTCTGCGCGCTGGCCGCAGCGCATGGCCTCGCTTCGGCGCAGGTCACCCGGACTGAAGCGTTTTCATCAGCGCTCGAGAACGCATTATCTGAATCGGGGAGTACGCTCATTGAAATCGTGACCAGCGCTGAGGCTATTTCGCATACCGCAACGATTACTGAACTACGGAAACGTTCGCACTAACGCGATTAATGTTGTAAGGAGAATTCATGCGCTTGCAATTGGCCGCCTGGCCCGAAGTCGAAAATTATCTTAAGACCGCTTCTTCGATCATCATTCCAATTGGATCCACGGAGCAGCACGGACCCAATGGCTTAATTGGTACCGATGCAATCTGCCCAACTGCGATTGCATATGAACTTGAGAAAAAAATTGATGTGCTCATTGGTCCCACACTGGCCGTGGGCATGGCACAACACCATCTTGGGTTTCCCGGCTCGATTGCTTTTCGACCGTCTACATTGCTGGCTGTGGTTCGGGATGTGGTTGAATCCCTCACCGGTCAAGGCTTCACGCACATCTATTTTTTAAATGGCCATGGCGGCAATGTTGCGACCGTCACGGCTGCCTTCTCGGAGGTTTGGTCGATATCCAGTTTTGCAGGGAGTGAGGCGCCACCCCCGTGCCTACGTCTTCGCAACTGGTACTTAGGACCCCGGGTTAACAGACTTTCAGATGAACTCTATGGCGATGCAGAGGGAAGTCATGCGACGCCTTCGGAAGTGTCGCTAAGCTGGTATGCGTATCCAGAGGCGGTAAAAGACGTCGTGCTGAGTCCAGAGCTCGCTCCGAAGGGTGCCATTCGAGACGCGGCCGATTACCGCCGGCAGTTTCCGGATGGCCGGATTGGCTCGAATCCCGGGTTGGCGAGCGTTGCGCATGGCCAGCGAATACTTGAGGCAGCCGTGGGTGACACGCTCGAGGATTTTAATCGTTTCATTCAGACAAACACCTCACACTAAATGACGGACCAAACTCCAGAATTTATTCGAGCGCTTTCTGCCGCGGTCAATGATTTTGCCGAGGCCCGCGATTGGGAGCCATTCCACTCTCCAAAAAATCTGTCCATGGCGTTAATGGTTGAAGCCGCAGAGCTCGTGGAACACTTCCAGTGGCTGAGCGAGCAGCAGAGCTTCGATCTGCCGCCCCAAAAGCGCCAGGCGGTGTCCGAGGAACTCGCCGATGTGTTGATCTATCTGGTCCGGCTTGCTTCCCGACTTGAGATTGATCTGGAGCAGGCGGCGTGGGAGAAGCTTGAGATTAATAAACAGAAATATCCTGTTGAAAAGTCTCGCGGGATCGCAAAAAAATATACCGAGCTGTCATGAATTGCTTTCAGGGATCAAAAGCATTTGCAAATTGTTCTCGAAGCACGTTTTTTTGAACTTTCCCCATTGTGTTTCGCGGTAAAGAATCCACAGTAAAAATTTTGCGCGGTACTTTGAATCCCGCTAATCGCGGCTTGAGCGTCGTGATGATGGCCTCGGGCTCAATTTTGAAGCCTGCCTTTGGACAGATGACGGCCACTAATCCCTCGCCAAGATCGGCATGCGGTACGCCGATGATCGCGGTTTCGCTTACGCCATCCAGAGCATCAATGGCCTCTTCGATTTCTTTTGGATAGATGTTGAGTCCGCCGCTGATCACGAGATCTTTTTCACGACCGACGATCTGGATACGCCCGTGCTCATCCATTTTGGCCATGTCGCCCGAAATAAAAAAACCATCGTCTGTGAATTCACCAGCTGTTTTCTCCGGCATCTGCCAGTAGCCTTTAAATACGTTGGGACCTTGCATTTGAAGGACGCCCGTTTCGCCGGCGGCAACGGGTTGATTTTGGTTATCGCAGATCCGGATCGTGACGTCGGGAAGCGCATAACCGACTGTTCCCGGAACGCGCTCGCCCTCCAGGGGGTTCGATGCGATCATGATCGCCTCCGACATGCCATAGCGTTCAAGAATTCGCTGCCCGGTCTGCTCAAAGAAGGCTTGCCAGGTTTGTTCGAGCAACGGCGCTGATCCACTGATGAACAAACGCACGCGCTCGCAACTGCCTTGATCGAAATCCAAGGTTTGCAGAAGCCGGGTGTAAAACGTGGGTACGCCCATCATGACCGTAATCGCGGGTAGCTGTCGCATGACTTCGTCCGGATCAAAGCGCTCGAGAAAGCGCATCGATATGCCACACAGCATCGCGCAATGAACGGCAACGAATAATCCGTGAACGTGGTAAATCGGCAGCGCGTGTAGCAGCACATCAGTTTTACGAAATCCCCATAGGTCGATTAAAGTCAGTGCATTGCTGGCCAGGTTATCGTGGCTCAGCATTGCCCCCTTGGATCGGCCGGTAGTGCCTGAGGTATAGATAATGGAAGCGATATCGTTGGCATCAGTACTGGCGATCTCCTCAACAGGTTCGGTATTTGTTATCGCATCAGCGAGGGAACCTGCGCCGTCTGTATCAAAAGTCAGAAGGGTAGCGCCGGTATTCTGGGCGATATCGACGAGATCATCTTCTGTTTCAGGGCGAGCGATGAATAGCCGAGGGCGAGCATCACCTAAAAAATAGGTCACTTCGGTCGGGGTGTAGGCGGTATTCAGCGGAACGAAAATAGCCCCGATACGCAACGTCGCTAGATATAAAAGCAGCGCGTAGGGGGATTTATCAACCTGAACAAGCACGCGATCACCTGGGGTGACATCAAGCGATCGGAGCGCCCCGGCATACCGGGCACTCATGATGTCAACGTCGGTGTAAGTCCATTTCTGACCCCCGGGAGTCTCGATCCATAGTGCGTTCGGATCTTGCGGGAAACGCTGCTGCAGTAGAGAGTAAAGGTTATGGTTCAAGGGCTAGGGTGATAGTGAAATCAAACACGACGATTTTAGCGGTAGATGTCATCATGTGCAGGGTTGGATTTGTATTCAGAATTGAAAGCGTGTCGAGAGACGTTTAAAAAATGAAAAAAGAGCTCGCTGTACTAGTGATTCACGGGATCGGTCGGCAGGACGAAAACTTTGCTGACGAGTTGAAAGAGGGAGTCAGCACCCAATTGGAGCGTCTCGGGCGCGACCCGGAGTCTGTCGCCTGGCAGACGATTTTTTGGGACGATATCCTAAGTCCCGCTCAAGACGCCTATCTTGAGTCTGCTTTCGATTCCAATGAGCTCAGGGCAAAACGAACGCGATCGTTTTTACTCAGTGCACTGGGAGACGCTGCAAGTTACCGTCAACTGCCCTCAGGTGGAAGACGCGGCGGAGCGGAGAACATCACCTATCGTCGGATACATGCGAGGATTTCCCAATCGCTGACAGAGTTATATCAACAACAACTGGGAGCGCGGCCTGTCCCGTTGGTCGGGCTCGCTCATTCGTTTGGGGGTCATATTTTGTCGAATTACATCTGGGACGCCCAGAGGCGGCCAAATCGGCGACTTTCCGCTTTCGAGCGGATGAATTGGTTGTCGGGATTAGTCACGTTTGGCTGCAATATCCCGCTTTTCACATTCGCCTGTCTTGATGTGATTCCGATCCAGTTTCCACCGGCGCGACTGCCCGCCCGGTTAAAACAACATGCGCAATGGCTCAATTTGTTTGACCCGGATGATCTTCTTGCCTGGCCTTTAAAACCGATTAACGCCGCTTATGCGAAGGTCGTGAGCCATGATGAGGAGATTAATGTTGGTGGCCTGGTGAGTGGCGCAACTCCTGCATCTCACCTCGCCTATTGGCAAGATGCTGATTTTGCGAGTCGGGTATCTGATTTTTTGAATTCCCTGCTGAAGCATTAAATAATAAAAGCCCACCTTTTTCCTCGGGCCTGATTTAGTGCACAATGGGAAATCATCCGCCGAGTTTGCTGGAACACACCATGAAGTCTGCATTATTTGAAGAGGCCCAGGCGTTGCAGGGCCAGACGGTCGCGCTGCGTCGCGACATCCATCGTCATCCGGAACTGGGGCTTCATTTGCCAAGAACGCGCGCGACGGTTCTTGAGGCACTGTCGGATCTGGATCTTGATATCACGTTATCAAACGAGACGAGCGGGATTGTTGCGACACTTCATGGTGCGCGTTCAGGGCCGTCTGTTTTATTGCGCGGTGATATGGATGCGCTGCCGATGCCGGAGCAGACTGGTCTCGATTTCTCGTCGACCGAATCGGGCTGTATGCATGCCTGCGGCCATGATGCGCATACCGCAATGCTCGCAAGTGCCGCCCATTTATTGCATGATTATCGCGAACATCTGAACGGCAGCGTACGATTTATGTTTCAACCGGGTGAGGAAGGCCCCGGGGGTGCGAAGCCGATGCTGGATGAGGGTATTTTGGATCCTGACGGCACTTTGCAGTCTGTTTATGCGCTGCATGTTGAACCTGAACTGCCTTCGGGCACCATTGCTTGTCGCACGGGCCCGATTCTTGCCGCAGTCGATACCGTCTTTGCAAAGATTGTCGGTCAGGGCGGACATGGTTCAATGCCGCACAGCGCTGTCGATCCCATTCCGGTCGCCTGCGAGATTGTTCAGGCCATCCAAACGCTGGTGACCCGGCGATTTGATGTGTTTGATCCTGTTGTCGCAACGGTGGGCAGGATAGAGGCGGGAACCGTGAGTAATGTGATCCCTGAGTTTGCAGAGCTCGATATCACATTACGATCGCTTTCTTTGGAGTCTCGCGCCCGCTTGGCTGACGGTGTTGAGCGACTTGTCCGACAGATTTCCGCTGCGCATGGTCTGGAGGGGAATATGGAGATAGAGCTCGGGTATCCGCCAACGGTAAATCATGCGGCCGGTGAGCAGGCGGTATTACGCGCCTGTCAAAGTGTGCTGGGTGAGGATCGTTACATGCAGATGGCAACACCGTGGATGGGCGCCGAAGATTTCTCATATTTGCTGGAACGCTTTTCCGGCGCATTCGTTTTCCTTGGGGCAGCGCCGACAGACTCCACCCCCCAACCGTGCCACTCATCCCGGATGATGCTGGATGAAAACGCGTTTCCATCGGGGGTTGCGATCTATGCCGCACTTGCCCTTCAGGAGTTATCTACCGGAATCGTTTGACGTTGATTTTTTCGATTGTGTTGATTTCAGACAGATGCCATAAATCAATTAAAGGGTTTGACTATGAGCGAAAGACGCGGTGTAATCGTCTGAGGTCTTGATTGTGTTGCACTCAAAAAAAGTGAACCCTTTAAAGCCTTTAGGGCATAGAGGTTAATTCATGCAGTCACCGAGGATCGATGCGTTAGTGCTCGCGGCGGGCCGCTCTTTAAGGGCGGGAGGATCTAATAAACTGCTGCTCCCCTGGCAAGATAAAGTTGTTGTTGAGCATGCAGTAGATGCCGCACTCTCATCCCATGTGACCACTGTTCACGTTGTTTCCGGCCATGATCAGTCGTCCTTGCAGGCCGTCCTAAATGGGCGGCATCTCAACTGGATTCATAATTCAAATTACCGCAGTGGCATCAGCAGCTCCATTAGTGCGGGCGTCAGTCAGCTTTCAGCAGAAGTCGATGGCGTTTTGCTTTGTCTGGGCGATATGCCATGGGTCAGCGAGCGCCAAATTAACCGGTTAGTGGATGGTTTTCAGCCTGATTCTGTTCGGGTGGCTTGTTTTGGTAAACGTCGTGGTCATCCTGTGCTTTTCCCCCGCGCATGGTTTGACAAGCTGATGCAATTAACCGGGGATGATCTTGCGCGTTGTCTTTTTGATAGCCTGGCGACCGCGGTGGTCGAGGTTGCCATGGCAGATGATGCGGTATTGCGAGATGTTGATCATGAGGGTGATCTTGATATTGAATCAGATTTTCGGGCATCTGCCTGATATTTTTAAAAACTAATATTTTTCTAATTTTTGTCATCCAGTCTGATTCGGCTCCACGAGTCACCCTCTCTAATTACCGGGTAGGCGGCCCACTTGATAAATTCTTCAATCGAGATCTCGCCGACATCGCCAACGCGCTGACCGGCGATAATCTCATAACGCACGGTGTGTAATTCGCGCGAGATTATTTCCCGAACTTGCCAAGACGCGCCAAATTTTCCATTACTGAAGGTGAGGTCTGTCACAATATGAGCACGGGTGATCAGCTCTGCGCCATCTGATTTTTGTCGTGCTAATTCATAGATCCGCATCAGATCATCTTCGCTGACATCCATGAGGGTATCAATTTGAGAGAGCGCATGTTGAATGTCCGCGCGGTTAACATTAGGTGGCAAAGGTTGCCGTCGTTGCCACCGGATGCTCGCCGGGTATCGCCGCCATCGAAAGGGTAAATTGATCAGGATGGCGACAAGGATGAGGGTCGCCATATTGATCAATACGGGCGAAAAAACAAAGCCGAAGCCAAGCTCGTAAATAGCAGGCCCACCCATTACAGCCGTCAATGCAGTGGCTCCCGCCGGCGGGTGAATACATCGGAAGATACTCATTCCGAGGATACAAACACCAATAGTCGCAGCCGCTTCAACCGGGCCGATTCCAATCCACCTGGCACAGGCAACTCCAATCGCGGCACACAAGCAGTGACCCACTAACACGGGCCAAGGTTGTGAGAGCCTGCCATGGGGGACTGCAAAAATCAGCACTGTCGATGCGCCCGCAGAGGCTACGATCAGGAGATTGCCGCCCACCGGGGCGGAATAGCTGACGGTAAAGACTACCGCCATCGCAATGATGCTGCCAATAGTTGCAACCGCTAATTCAGCGGCGGAGGGCGTCGTCGTGCCCGCGCCGAGCCACCTGATCGCGGGCCGTAAAAAACGGGAGCCCGGAGAATTCATCTCCAGACTCCCGTTATCTCAATCGCTTTGGAAGTGTAATCTGAGAGTCGATTGAAAATGATTCCCAAAAACAATTTGTTTATTCGCGGTTAATTGAATAACGAACCGTGGTAATCAAATATTTCGGGATTCAACAGAACTCAGTATCGGTCTCGACCACGACCGCCGCCGCCACCACCACCACGAGGACGATCCTCACGGGGTCGTGCTTCGTTCACAGTCATCGCGCGGCCACCAACATCACGGCCGTTTAATTCATTGATCGCTTTTTGGCCGGCATCGTTGCTCGACATTTCAACAAAACCGAAACCTTTTGATCGACCGGTATCACGGTCCATGATGAGTTTGGCACTGGATACATCGCCGAACTCGATAAACAGCGCGCGCATATCTTCTTCGGTAACGCTGTAGGAAAGGTTTCCAACATAAATATTCATAAGAAAGTCTCTTTGGGAGGTTAGGAATTATTCGGACGGGCCAGAAAAGATCTGGAGTTCGAATGATAAAATTGAATGGATACGGGGAGCGGGATTCGGAGGAGCTGGATTGCGTCTTTTGAGGCGTTTTTCAGATCTACAGGCAGCCGCCTGTAGCCATTCGTCTATGGGAGAAAGTCCCATTGGGGCGAACACTAACCTAGAAGAAACCATAAATCAAATACTATTTTTAGTTGTGTTGATCTTTTCTGCGCCTGAACGCCCAAAAAGGGAGCTTTAACGTCAGCAAAACACAGGTTCACGCGAATCGACCCCTCGTTTGGTGATAATTGATCGACTATCTAATGAGAAAATAAAGATGAATCATATTACTGATCAGAACGCTTACCGCCGCCGCCGATTAATTGCCGGTGCATTGGGGCTTGGCGCTTTGGGGACGTTTGGCGCCCTTCGCTATGGGGACGGGACCGTCTCTGCTGAACAAGCGGATAAAGATCCGGCACCCGGGTCCGATGAGCCGACGGTTTCTGATAAGACAGGTGAGCGTTTGACCCACAAATTTGCCGCGACGCATTACAACAACGCCTATGAGTTCGGCTGGGATAAAACGGATCCCGTGGAAAAGTCCGGCGGATTTGAGCTTAAGCCGTGGCAGGTGACTTTCGACGGATTATGCGGGAAGCCTGGCACCTTTGATCTCGATGAGTTGATGGGTATGCCCTTCAGCCAGTTGGAGGAGCGGGTCTATGATTTTCGCTGTGTTGAGGCGTGGTCCATGGTGATTCCTTATAACGGTCGTTCACTTCGGGATATTCTCAGCGTCGTTCAACCGTTGGGATCTGCCAAGTATGTCGCGTTCACCAGCATTTTAAGACCGGAGCAAATGCCGGGACAGGCGTCTTCCTTTAGTACACTCGATTGGCCTTACGTTGAAGCATTGACGATTGAAGAGGCAATGAATCCGCTGACCTTTGCAACTTTTGGCGTGTACGGCGATCAGAACCTGCCGCAGAATGGCATGCCCT
>Ga0222718_10003508_pt1 | contig 13428 bp, 21 predicted proteins | sample C33_27DmetaG_FD_165045 | JGI IMG/M metagenome (GOLD analysis project Ga0222718, IMG submission 165045) | Estuarine water microbial communities from San Francisco Bay, California, United States - C33_27D | ecosystem: Environmental > Aquatic > Marine > Unclassified | place: USA: California... | reverse complement strand
CAAACCTTTCTTCACAATGGTTGCAATAGCCCACTCCCAAATTTGTGTTGTAATCCAAGCACTTTGCATTTTGCTTTTTTCTTGATGGGCTGCAAACTGGGCAAGGTGTTGAATTTTTGCCGTTGGTGTTTGTGCAGTCAAGATCATAAACCATCTGTGCATTAATAGCGTATATCTGTTCAGTAATCATTAAAATAATTCGTTTTGTTTTGTTTTTTGCTCTCTTATAATACCTTGAGCTCTTTCTAAAATATGTAACCCTAATTCAGCATTTACACAATTTCTATCTTCAATTTTTTTGTCATGTGCGTGCTTTCCAGTACCTACATATTGTTTCATCATTGTTCCTACTTCGCATTTAGGTAATTTTATTTTTGGTATTAAAAAATTAGACCATAAATAATGCCTACCTATTTCAGCAGTTGGTTTTATAAAGTATTCGTAATATGAAACTACATTCTCCACACAAAATTTGCCTTTGCAAAAAGTATTTAGAAATATTATTTCTTGCCACAATTCCATCTTAGGATAACGACTCTCTGTTATGTAATTAATAAAATAATTTGCTCTACTATGCGTTTGACATGGAGGCGAACTCCATATAAAATCAAAATCTGTATAGTGCTTTAAAAGATATTCGTGTGCATCTGCAACAATAACTTTATCGTTTGGATAAAGTTCTTTGTAAATATCAGCAACTTTAGGGATAAATTCAACAGCAGTTATGTCGTGTTTATTTCCCCAAAGTTTTCTATTTCCACCTATGCCAGCGTATAAGTTTAAAATCTTCATTAAAATACCTTAACCTTTCTTTTTGTTTTAGAGTTTGTGCCTTTGGCAATAAACTGAATGGTGTTTGTTAGCTTTGACTTCCAATTAGTTATTTTTCTATTGTTGCCATCCTTCCATCCATTTTCAACCCAGCTTTCAAATTTAAGCCTTAAAGCATATTCGTCAACGTTTGGTTCTTTGCTAATGGCATGATCTAAAAATTCAGAAAAGTCTGGAATATCTTTTACTTTCTCTTTTACTTTCCCTTTCCCTTTCTCTTTTACTTGTTCGGTAGGGGTATCAAACCCCCCTTGCCAACCCCCTTGCCTACCCCCTTCGGTAGGGGTGATATTTGCCCCTTGCTTAGGGTCTAATTTTAGGCCAGTTTTATCCTCGTAGCCTTTCACTTGACCATCAATGCTATTTGTCTGACTTATATAAGCAAACTTGGCCATCCCTTTTAGTTCCGTTGGCTTGATACCTAAGAATTGCCGATCCAATAACGCATCAATAAATGCTACCTTATCTTCGTTGTTTAGTTCATTATAAACATCGTAATAACTACGAAAGAAATTAAAACCTTTTCGCTTTGTTAATTTTTGCGCTTTGTTATCCATTGTCTTTTATTGGGAATAATTTGCTTGTTACTTCATCGGCTGCGCTTAATACATCGTTAATTAATTGCTGCCTTTCTATTTTGTCCACTTGCCATTCAATCACTACTTGGTTCGGCAAACTGCTTTCTTTTGGAACGTGAGGCAATTCGTAATAATTTGAGAACAATACCCAATGATGTTTGCCTTCGCCATCATCGGCATAAGCCCTGATTCCAGTTTTTGGTTCTTCAATGTCTGCTTCGCTTGGTACATAAAAAACAAGTTTACATTTGTCGCTTCCAGTCAAAACGGCATTACTCATCAGCTGCCAATAATACTTTTCGCCTTCTTTGTAGGTAGCCCTTAATTTATGTATATCTCCCTTGCATTCATAGGCTATTGCAAACCTTTCCAAATCACTTGGGCATTTAAGATCCCCTACCATTTTTTCTTCTTTGTATATCATGTCAGGAGTTCCTTTCCACAATGGGCATTCTGGATGCGTTAAGGTATCTGTTGGTGTAGGTGTTCCAAGTTCAATTTCGGCCATGTACCACTTCTCCAATAGCTTTCCCCAAATAGTTGGTCTACTATCTCCATAACTTGACATAGGGCAATTGTATTGTAGTTCCATAAAAACTTTGTTAATATAAGAATCTCTGCTTACTAAATATTCTCCAGTTTTTTTGTGCCTTGCAACCAGCTTGTAAATTTCGCTGCTCGTAAATGCTCCAGCACGTTTGGTCAAAAAGTCTTTATCCATTTTCTTCTCCTTTCTTTAATCTAATATTGCGAACTAACTTGAAAAGCACATCAAGGTTTTTGCTCTCAATAGCTTTTTCAATAATTTCTTGGCTTACATTGCTCAACAACTCTATGTCTTTTTTTACTGCCTTGATTAAAACATTAGCATCATAATCGTGTTGCTCTGCACTTAATACTTCAACTTCAGTAAATTCATCAGGTGCATATACATCTTGAGCAATGCCTAATTGGGCTGCACATTTTTTAAGCGCATCCGTTGCTGCTGCTTTAAGGTCATTCCCTAAGCTAAGGGCTTCTCCAGTATTGCGCTTTTTCATTATCTTTTTGTTGCCGTATTGCGTTTTGATAATTTTCTGACCTCCAGTATTTACAGTCAAACGCCCTTTAACAATGGCCTCTCCATCCTGGATTATTTCGCTGACAATTTCAAAATCCCAAGCCCATCCAAACATCAAGTTCAAAACCTTTTGAACATATGTACCCGATACATATTGCCAAGTACCACCACCTAAAGCTGGCCGAGTTTTAATGTGATTTGATGGTGTTCTTTTTAAGAGAAATTTTGCTTGCTCTGCGTTTATTAGGTTGTTTTCAACCTTTGCCAAGTCTTTGGCGTTTATCCTTGCTGGCTTATTATTATCGGTCAATGCGTTCTCCTTTCTCATTTACATAGTACAAAACAGGTTCATCATCTCCACTCAAATTAAACCATCTTTCAGGATCAATCTCATGCTCGTCAAGTAACAATTGCTTAATTTTTTCAGCAGATATTTTTACTCTTTCTGGATGCCTTTTGTTTTCGTAATCAATTCCAAATTCTTGCTCCTCAATTACAATGCTTAATTCAATTATATTAATTTGTGGTTCTTCGTCTTTTTCATAGCAATCAAAACTTACTGTTAGTTCAATTCCAAAGTCTATTTCTATTTTACAAAAGTATGTCATATCTTAAATGTTCTTAGTTATTATTGCCTCCTGAATAGCATTTGTAATTGCATCGTTTATGTCATGATATCCAAGCATAAAATCAATTTGCTCTTTTGAATTGATCATGCCAAATGCAAACTTAACTTCTCGTGAAAAACTAAAGATGCTGAAATGCCCTCCGTAATAACCTTTTGCGATTGTTTCTGCAACCTCCATCAATTTCTTGTTAGGTTGTCTGTTTATTTTGTCTAACTTCATATACCAACAATTCCCCCTTAGAACCAAATCTAAGTAGGGCATTTGCTGAATATGAGAAATAATTATTTTATATCTAAATCAATCTTGGCTTTTTCTGCAATGATCTCCCAGGCACAACGTGCAGTATCGTTTGAACTGTGTTTAATTTTTACGGCCAAAAGATAATTTAAGCTATCCTCTAAAGTTTTTTCATGGTTTTCTGCAAACCTTTTTACATCGTCCACAAATTCAATTACTAAATACAAATGTCTATTGACTGCCGTTCTTCCGTTTATTGTTTCTACTCTATTCATATACCCCAAACGCCCCCCATGAACTAAATCATGGTAGGGCTTTATGTGGGTTGTAAATGATTAAAATATGTAATTCATGATATCATTAACTAAATCATCTTCAATTTCATCTTCTTCCAAATCGCATTCACATTCAACAAAATCTTCAACTAATTTTTTTACTTCTGATTTTGTATTATAACTGCTCATAAATTTAAAATGTTCAAGAGTTTCTGGATTCCAATAGTATTTTGTGTTTTTTTCTTTTATCATGCTTCAAAGATACATAAAAGTTTTGATTATATAACAAAAGTTAACAAAATTACTCATTTATTTTAAGATGTGATTGAAAGGTCATGTATTCTTTGGCTTTCTGCACTGGTTATATTGCCGTTTTTTATTTCGTTTTTTATAATTCGTTTTAACTTATCCGTAAATAGCTTTGTCCCTCTTATCATATTGCCATCTGTATAACTGGCTTGGAATGGTTGGCCTATGACATTATTATCTCTATCCCTGAAACGCATTGTTCCAATGTAAACTTTTGTTCTATTCATTATAAAAAACTTAACTGCCCACTTGAATCAACTTGGATTGATGGATGGCTTGCCTCATTCGTCAATTTCCTAAAATTAAAAACATCGCTAAACATTGGATTTTTTTTGACAAACAACCTTGCATAGTAGCTGACGTAATTGTTGTTTATTTTAAAGTGGTCATCGTTGCTGGTCAAAAATGTATTCCAACGTATATGCTCAATTATTAGCTTTGCACTTATTTTGGTTTTGCCCATCTTAATAGCCTTTATTGCTTCCGTTGAGAAAGCTGCATATATTTGTGGGTTTTCCTCGTGAAAAGTAGTAAATTTTTCTATCAAAGTTTTTTCTTCATTATAATTCATTGTATTCTCCTTTTTCTTCTTCAATTATTTTATATATAGGATGCTTGTCCATTGCAACCAAATCAATGTCAACGTTTAATTCCTCAAGATATATTTCGCATTCATTAAAATCTCCAACGAACACAAAATATTCTTTGCCGTTTAAAACTTTAACTATGTTAAAATAGGAACAAGTCATGCCACAAGCCTCCATCCCTTAACCAATTCTCCACGTTTTAATTTCTTAACAAAATAATAAGGAATGTCCAAATATCTGGTACATTCAATTTCTGTGGAAAACCTTAATTTCTGCCCTTCTTTTGCAATGGCAATCGGATTGCGTTTTCGCTTAGGATGACTCTTTTTGTAAATCATTTGCTTGTTTAAATCAATCGTTAAAAAGGTAAGATCCAAAGACATTAAACTGCTGACATCTTTATTGGCATAAGCCATTGCATTTATGTTCTCTCCATATCCCCTATGTACTTGCAGCGCAATATCAATCTTTTCCAATAGTATTAATTCTTCAACATATTGATTTGGGAACTCATCCCATTTTCTTACCTCGCCATTAACGTGAATGACTGTTGAATGATCTCTGTTAAATGCTTGGCCAGTTGCTTTCAAAGTTGTTTTGCAATGCTTTTGATACGAATGGATTGCAGCTTGTCTGGCCCAAACTATCTCTCTATTTCTTTTCTTGCCTAATATTTCAAAAGATGGAATCATTGTATTTTGATAAATGACTTTTAAAATCACATCTTTTATTTCGCTAAACTCGTTCATCTTGACTCTTTAAATAATTGTAAAACTTAATGTACCTTAACCAAACTTCATAAGATGGTTTCTTTTCTGGATAGCAAACGCTTGAATAAATTGGGTTGCCTTGTTCTATGTTTCTTATCATTATGCAACAAATGTAAACAAAAAAGCTAAAATAAAAACTATTTTTTTTACAACCTTATTTGTATAGCTTTGCAAAATGCGTTTAAAAACACAACAAATAATCAGCATTTTAATCCTCATTTGCGCTTGTATGCTTTTCACATCCACATTTTTTTGCAAAAAAGCCAAGCCAATTAAATACAAAAATATATACATTGAAAAAGAAAGCCAATGGAAGCAAATATATCAGGATGCAGAAATAAAGCACTTAAAGCAAATGGATAGTTTAAATAAACTAACGATTAAGCAATTTGAAACCAAATATCGGACTATTAAAAAGTTTGTTTTTGTTCACGATACAATTAGCTTAACTCCCTTAGATACTTGCAAGCAATCATTGGTTTATTACTCTACCCAATTAAAGGGTAAAGAAAATCTGCTTGAAATTTGCAATGATATAAGCAAAGAAAAAAGCCTTGAACTGGACACCTTAAACCAAATCACATTTGCTCTGGCTGAAGATAACGATCAACTTACAAAAAAACATCACAAGCAAAGCAAACGAAAAAAGAGATGGCGCAAAATTGCCGTTGCTCTTGGCCTTGCCTTAACCTATAATTTAAGCAAATGAAAAGTATATTTTTCGCCCTAATTGCCTTGACCTTTTTTGCAGCCAAAGAACCAGCAGCAAATCTTGCAATAATAAAACCAAAGCCAAAAGTAAAAATAATATCTTGGAATGACTTTGTGAATGCCGTTATTTATGTAGAAAGCAAAGGAAATGACTCAGCCTATTGTGCAAAAGAAAAGGCCATTGGTTGCCTCCAGATAAGGCCAATAATGATTCGTGAGATAAATCGCATACAAAATAAAGTAATCTATAAACATTCAGATGCTTGGAACAGAGCCAAATCAATAGAAATATTTAATGCAATAGCAAAAGATACAAGCTATGAAAAGATTGCAAGAAAATGGAATGGCGGATATTATGGGGATAAAAAAACCAGCACCCTTAAATACTGGGCAAAAGTAAAAAAACGCCTTAGAATATATGAGTAAATCTGGCCACTTGGCCGTTCTCCTTGTGGTGCAAAAATCCTTCGATTGCTTTTGGGTTGTGCTGATAACCTTTTTTGTGATGCCAAGAGTCTGTGCCACTTGGACTGCGTAAACTTTCAATAGTAATCCCTTGAAAATCCTTACTCGTTTTATGGTGAACGTGATGAGTATAAACATACCGATGGTTAGTTTCTGACCACCATTTAGGAAATTCAACTGCCATAAGCAATGGCAAATCACTCATTTTTGCACCATCTCCATGAGTAGTTCCAATAAGATTAAGGCCATATTTAAACCCTTTTCTGTGAGCAATAGAGCAATCAAAAGTAATGTTTTTATTTAGTCTGAACCAGCTTTGAATAACATCAGCAAGAAAAAAACCACTTTGGTAATCATGATTAGAAGGGTTGAAAGTAAAATGCACATCCGCTAAGGGCAATAACATTTCTAAGCAATCAATGTAAACTTGCTTTGCTTTGAGGAAATTTGAGTACCACATTCCATCGGTATCTTGTGGAGTTCCAGCAGTAGTTTGTCTTTTTGGCGAATCAATGTGTAAGATGTCATTTCCTCCAATAAAAAGTATCTTGTCTATGTTATACCCTTGTGACTTATCAATAATGCCTTGAACGCCCTCTAAAACTCTTTTGACTGCGATGTTTTCGTTGTAATCTTCCCCAGTTTCAAAGGCCATGCAAAGTTTGCCAATGTGAACATCTGCTGGATCAATAACCAACAAATGCCCATCTTTGATTTTATTGCGTTTTATCTTTGGGTATTTTGGTGCATACGCTTTTAAATCATCAATTAGTTTTTCACGTATAGTATCATAATTAACTGCCCCTTTGTAATCTGGATTCGTAAAGAATAAGGATGTATCTTTTGTTTTAACCCATCCATGTTTTACGTTATTGTTTGGTATGCCAGCATTTTCGCAATAGTCATTTATCTTGCTTTTTAACTGCAAGTATCTTTCCTTGATTGTAAGGCCACTCTTTCCAACTAATTGCCCAAGTCTGTCATAATATTCGCTTTTGCTTTCTTCCTCTTGAATTGGGTTATTTGTAAAAAGTTCAAAGTATTGTTGCTTTATATTATTTGACATTGTTTTTTTGCTTGTAGCTTCTCTGCTCAATGTCATTTGTTCGATTGAGCCACCCTCTTAAAAACCTTTTTAACCTTGCATTATTTTCAGCAAGTCGGTAATATCTGCGCTTTCTAACTTGGGTTAGTTTTTCCAAGCTAACTAAGTACATTTTCTCTTTCGTTTTTCTGCCAATAATCCCATCAGGAACAACGCCAATAAGTTTTTGCATCATCTTAATTGTTCGCCTTGTTCCAAGATTGTAGGCCATGTCAAAGTACATTATTTGCGCTAATGGTTGCACCAAGTTGACATTTGCTGGTAAGTAATATTTGCAAAAAGCAATGGCAGCAGCTTCATCATATACTGTATCCTTAAAATCTGCCAAGTTTTCAAAGTATTCCTTATTGTAATTAAATGCTATTCCGTAAATTGTCCAGCCTCCAGAATCGCCTTTTAGTTTATGCAGCTTTGCACCACCTTCCCAAATTAGTGTGTGCTTAAAAATATCACGTTTGAAACGTTCAAAGTTTTCTTTGTTGTACTTTGAATTTGCTTTGCGTATAGCCTTAGTTAACTTATTCATTTTTCGTTGTTTGATTTTTAAAGAAGAATAAAACAATAATCATCACTATCTCCAGTAAGTCTTTAATATTGCCCCCAATTAGCCTTTCAAATACCTCTTCACTTACTTTTCCTTTTGCGAAGAAATAATTTAGCTGCACCATCTGGTAAATGTTTATGATCAAATACGTGATAATAAAAACGCTACCAATCCAAGCCATAAAAGACAACTTGCTGCTGCCATCGATGCCCAAGAATTTAAGTAGCTTTCCCATTATTTATTACTTGCCGTAAATATCCATTTCAGATATTTCCAGTAATTGCCTTTGTGGTCTTTTTTTACTGTTTTGTGAGTTAAAGCCACCCAATATAAAACGGCTAAAATACTGGCAACCGAGCCAATGTAGCCACTAAAATCCAAAGATGTCAATATTGTTGGAATAACTAAAATCGGCAAAGTTTCAATTGAGTTAAGCATTTTTGATTCCTTTCAAATGTTTTAAATAATTCGCCATCCCATCAGTAAATGGGTTGACATTGCGCTTGATCAGGTGCTTGTATTTGTAGTAAAAATACCAAGCCAAATTTACACCAATTAACCTTCTTTTTGCCTCTGACTTTTTAAAGCCAGTTGCAAGCATTATATGATAAAATATTTTGTTAGACTTGTAACCACCTCTTCCACTTATCCAGTGATAATCATGGAGAAAACAAGAAATACATGGATGGTCTTTGTCTTGTACTAATGTGCAGCCATCATATTCTAATAAAGGATTCCAGCTTGTATCATTCAAAGCCTCATCTACCATTTGATTAATTGTTAAGTTTAATTTATAGTGAAAGCATTGCTTTTTTAGCTGCGTTTCAAGTTCAATTATTGTCCAAAGTCTGTAAGGTTGTTTCATATGTCTAATGTCAAAAGTTCTGTTTTTATTTCAAGCCATAATGATTCAGGCATTTCGCTTATCGGGCATCCACCATTTTGAATTTCATTGCGCCAATCACTTGTGGCAAACTGCACAAAATCTTCAATCTCCTTTTTCCAAGCATGGAACAAATCATATACATAAGGTTGAGCCTCTGGTTCTGCCGTTTCAATCTGTATGTCTACGATGTTTTGCCGTTGGTTTATTTCATAACGCCTTAACTCAACCTTGTTTAATTTAATTAGGTTTTGAATAATTACATCTGGGCTTCCTAAAAACTTGTATTCCTCTGTAATGATTGCACCATAGTCGACCAATTCTAATTCTTGAGTTTTTGTACAAACTAAAATATCAGGAACAACACCAGTCGGTTCAATATTTAAGTAAAACTCCCCTAATTTATAATGGCCATTTTTATAGTCTAAGATTATATTTTCATAAGCATTGTGCGTTTCGTTCAAAATGTTCAAAGGATTTTGGCCTTGCTTGCTTATGTCGGTATATTCAATTAAATCTATCATGGAGTTAAATATTTAAGAACAATGTTTTGAAGTTTACGATAGCGCAAAAGTGCGCATTGAAAATCTAATTCAGCCGAAATAGTAACTGTTTGCGTTTTCATTTCAGTTGATACGCCTCCACTTATTTTAGTCCAAACCAAATCCCAAGAATCCCCACTTGTATTTGTTCCAGTAAGTTTAAAAGTATCGCCATTCGCCCAAGATAAAGAACCAAGACTTGTTCCACCATTAACCAAAGGAATAGCAGTAGTGCTTGCAAAATAAAAACCATGATCTACAGTTGGAAAGCCTGGAATGCTTGTAACTGGTGCGCCTAATCCAGCCGTTCCATAATGATTTGTTCCAGTTGTTCCCTCACGCAATGGATCAAGCAAAAGTTCAAATGTCGTTGCAGCATCTGGCAATTCTTCAAACCAACCCCCTTGCGCCCAGTTTGAGCCATTATTAGGGAAAGAAATAAAACCTTCTCCAGTTGTCATTGAACCAGTTGTATTCCAAACAGTTGTTCCATCCCCAGGAACTAACTCAGCAGTCCAAACAATTTCATATGTCCATAATGCCGTAAATGTAACCCCATCAATAGTAACATCACAAGTATTAACTGCTTCAGCAGATGCAATGGCCGTAATGTTTAAAACCATTTCCTCTGAACTATTTATTGTAGTTGTGTTCAGCGTTCCTTTGCTTATGCTTACAACGCTATCTTCTTTGAAATAAGAGCCAGTCAATGTGATGTTTACAGTTGCCCCAAATGGAACAGATGATGTATCAGATGTAACATTAAAAGGTACGCCACCCTCTGCAATTTCTTTAAGGTTATATAAATAACTTTCGTTTGTCGCATCGTAATCAATAAACAATCCTAAACTTTCATCGGATGTTGGATTTGCCGTTCTTTGTACATCATTAAAAACGGCTTGCATCATTGCACCACCATCATTTCCATTAGTGCTTAAAACTTGTATTAATCTTTGATCTAATGACTTAAAAATATCCCCTAATCCAGAATTGCCACCTCTAAACCTATCATTGTATTTTGTTCCTCCAGTTCCAGTATTTACAGAACCAATTGCAACCTTAATCCATTGGCCACTCCAAAGTTCATTTTGAGCATCATAATTACCCCCATTAAAAGCCCATCTTGAGGAATCTATATTGATTGAATCAATCGCATATATTGATCCATTAGTGTGCAAATCTCCTTCAATTGTTTTAATATTATCCTCATAAACATTGGCAGCCATTATCAATGGCAATATTTCGGCCTTTGCAGTTCCAGATACACCAACTAAATTAAAAACTGGTTCTTCCCATTTGGATGTTGTATTGTTCCAATAAAGGATACCAAAAACATCTGCAATTTGTCCTGAATGATACAAGTTGCCTAATGTTACATTATTACTCAAATTTGCGTTTGCCGTCAATATATCGTTTGCAAACTTTTCGGTCAACCCATAATCAGCAGTGCCATTACTCCAATCATTATAACTAAATTCTATACCGATTCTTGATTTAGCAATAGTATCTGCAATATAAGCAAATTTCTGTCTTATGAATCTTGAACGAGTAATTCTGTTAGTGCTATAAATATTTTGATACCAACTTGTTCTGGCAACTACCTCTAAATTGTATTCAACTATATCTTCATTTGGCAACCTCACTTCATAAATTACATCAAGTATTTCATTTGGCTTGTTTGTTGTATCTGTATGGCTTATTATTTCATAATAATTTGGTTCTGTATTGCCATACAATTGCATTTCTTGATCTTTTAAATAGTAATAATCTCCAGAGGAATCTTTTACCCAAAAATCAGCATAAACCATGATGTCATTTGCCCAATAATTTGTATTATTATTTGTGACTAATGTTTCAATGTCTTTAAGTTTAACAACAATATTTGCATACAATTTTGTTAAATCTCCAACATCAGTATTTGACAAAGTTCCCAAAACTGCTGATGCCGTTGTAGTATCAATGTAATCTACTCTACTTTTACTAATTTCTGTGCTTATTTCCCTTATTGCTGGTTGGAAAGTATAATCAGGAATTGCTTCAAAACAACTTCTTGCATTATCTTGGACATTTATGCCGTTGCTTATGGTGTAAACGCTTAATGCGCCTAATGTTTTTGTGTATGCGTTAAATTCTGTGCTTGCTGAATATTGGTTGTCTATATGCCTTATAACATAATAGCCATTTGTTAAAACTATTTGAGCATTAAAAACTTGTAATATATTCTTTATAGCATCTGTGCATTTAATGTATTCATCTTCCTCTCCAAAATTTCCAGTTAAAGTAAAATTTTGAATAAAACTTTCCTTTTTAAAAGATACATTGTACAAAGTACCATCAAGTTGGTTTGTAGCCTTGTTTTCAATTGAATCTAATAAATAACGAGACGATGCTCCATACAATGCAGTGATGTAAGTATTATTGTGTTGAATTATTTGCTTGATAATTTCAAGCCCTCTTTCCCTATTTAATGGCAATGAAAACGTACCAAAATCAAAATCAACGGAACTAAGTAATTTTAATCGGTCATTTGCTTTTATATTTACAGATGGTGTACCTTGAAAACTTGCCCTTGGCAAAGTCATTTGATCTGTTACTATAGTACCATGCCAGAATAAATCTTGCCCCTTGTAGATTACCAGTAAATAATCATTCTCTTTGCTTTCTGCAATGGCCGTTAATCCATCAAAAATTGCTTGTGATTCCACAAGTATATCAAAAGAACAACTTGAACCCATTATGTTGTTTTCATAGGTTGTAGAGCCTTGACCTTCATAGTCTAATTCAAAGCCTTTAGCTGATAAGTTTACCTCTACTGGTGTAGGTGTATTTGTTTTGTGATGTAATTCAACTGTGTAACTATTACCAGTTATGCTTTCAACTTCTCCATAATATACCTTTGCCATTATGCTCTGCTATTATCTTTTAATCCCCTACCTAAAACACCAACTAAATCTCTGCCCTCAATCCTAAATTTGACATTTCCACCATTGTTATTATTTCCAACTGCATCAGCTATCATTCCTCGAAGATACGAACTTCTTATGGCAACCTCTGGGTCGTTGTTCGCAGTAGGATACTCGGCCAATAATCCAAAAGTAGTTCCTTTCATTACTCCACCTTCTGCCAATGCCGTAGGTTTTGCAATATCTTTACTCATTGCATTTTTCATTGTAGAACCAGCTAAAACTAAACCAAAACCAGCAGCAATTGCACCTCCAGCACCACCAAATTGAACCATTGCAGCATCAAAACCAAGCTTCGCAACTCCAGCAGTTATCATCATTTGCCCCATATTTGTAATAAAATCTGCAATTCCTGACATTATTGTATTACCCATTGCTTCGCCTACATTTTCATTATTTGCAATAGCTTGCCCCATGTTTTGAGCCATATTGCTATACAAATCGACTTGAGATTGACTAAGCATTCGGTTTAATTGGTTATTAAGGTTTTTTTCTTGCCTTAGTTTTTCCTTTGCTAATGTTTCCGACTCTTTATTTGCAGCTTTTTCATCTCTTGCTTGTTGCTTTAATTGTGCAGCTTTTTCATCCGTTAATTGTTTGGCATAATCAATTTGCGTTTTAAGCAATTCTGCTTCAAGGTCAGCAGTTTCCATTCCTTGAGATTTATATAAGCCAATAAGGCCAGAAAGATGTGCAGCTTTGGCATCAAATATTTTCTTATCGTGATCAGCTTGTGTATCTACACCTTTTGCAAGTCTTTCATTTATTCGATTTTCAATTTTTTGCTCTTGAGTATCTATTTCTTGTAAGGTTGTTTCAAATGCTTGTTCTTTATCTTTATTTTCTTGCTCTGCTATTGATTTTTTGTAAGATATTTGTTTATCTAAACTATCAGCTTCAGCTTTATTTGCTTCCTCTGCATATTTTTTGGCAATTGCT
>Ga0222718_10003506_pt1 | contig 13431 bp, 8 predicted proteins | sample C33_27DmetaG_FD_165045 | JGI IMG/M metagenome (GOLD analysis project Ga0222718, IMG submission 165045) | Estuarine water microbial communities from San Francisco Bay, California, United States - C33_27D | ecosystem: Environmental > Aquatic > Marine > Unclassified | place: USA: California... | reverse complement strand
AGTTCCTTTATACATTCTAATCTCATCAAAAGAACCAGTCGTACCAGTTACACCCAATTTGTTAGATGCAATTAAGAAGTCATAGTAGTTGTTGATGTTACCTTTGAATGTAACACTATTATTTACAACTGAAGTTCCATCCACAAACAAATCATAACGACTACCACTCTTTCTAATTGCGTAGTGGTGCCAGTTATTATCACTATATGCGGTAGATGATGTTAAGTGTAGTGTAGTCAGTCCATCACTTGCTTTCCAATACACCTTACCATTTACATATGATGAATTGTGGTTGTATACACCCAACTCAACAGGATAACTTGGAGTCTTCTTGATTCTACGAGAATCCGTTAGGGTTGTGTATTCATACTGATTCTTGTTGATAAATGTGTTGTATCCATCGGTAGTGTATGATTGTGACTTTGGAAGTTTTACCCACATTGACATCGCCCAATCATCAGTCTTATTTATGTTCTTAAATTGTTCATTGTTATAAACAACTAAAGATGAAGACGCAAATGAATTAACACCATAACCACTTGCACTTACAAATCCACTTGTGTCAATTCCGTGTTTGATTGTAAGACCACTTGGTATGATTGTGTTTTGGAATGTAGAATCATCGGTAGATTTTCTAAATCTCGTATTGTATGTTCCATCTTGGAAACCAAGATAGAATATGTTTTGTTTATTTACAATATACGAAGATGATATTGCCGTGTCACGGAGTACACCAATTCCATATTCAAGTTCGGTATCAGTTAATCTAAAATTAGAATCATCCATCGATGAGTTGTCTACTACAACAACTGAACCTGGTTTGATACCATTACCAAATTTGTTTTGTGGAATTGAAAATACAGATGCGGTTGGATGTAACAATCTACGTTCATACTTGTACATAGATGAGTTTACACTTCTCCAAATAATCTTTTGAGGGATTGTATTTAACTCCGTAGTTGCGCCACCCACACCTCTTAATAGAGATGAGTCAAATACATTTTCACCACTTACCGATTTAGAAACTTCCGTTAACAATCCGTTTGGGGAGATACCTCGTAGAATAGATATTTCAAACGAAGATGAGTAGTTTACATCAGTAACTTCATATCGTTTATACGCTTTGAATGGCCGTCTCTGAATACCACCCTGAAATATCTTTTTGAATGTTTCTGCCATTTGGGTTCATTTTAGAAATCTAATTTAACCTTAATCAATACTTCGTTTGAGAACGATTTCAAGATTGGTTTAGACAATTTAGCAACGGCCAAAAGTTCGTTATCGTTATTATATAAACCAACCGCCGTGATGTATGTCTTTGGATTTCCAACAAAAGTGGCCTGTTTCATTTGACCATTTGAACCTGTAACATATGATGGATTGTTAGAGAAATTGTACTCACCATTCTTGGCTCTTACAAAGAAGAATGTAGATTTAACAGCTTCTTCGTTTCTGGCTTGGAAACCATCAGATGCGTTTGCAGCAGCAGCTCCACTCATTGCCAAATACAATCTTCTATGGTTATGTCTATCTTCGCCACCGGCCAAAGATGCAGTTACCGAACTTGCACTTCTTTCAGTATTAAATGAAGCAGATGCATCGAGTGCAGTTGCTGACATTACCAAGACGCCTTGTTGTGGGAATACCGAACCATATACAACATCGGTTGAGTATACACCATTCAACAATGAACCAGATACGATGTTGTATGAAGTTGCAGTTGAGTTACCAGTTTGGTTTACATCACCACTATCATCAATCAAACGAAGTGTTTCACCTTGAGAACCTGAAAGAACCAACTCCCAGTTTCCTGGGTCAAGTTTGTCTTTTAGTCTTGCTCTATTGAGTGTGATTGCGTATACATCACGAGATGTTACACCATTGAAGGTGAACAATCTTTGATTTGATGGAAGAAGAACTTGTTGTAATTGTGAATAGATTGCGTTTGATGGTGAGTCTTCATTTTGTCCATAAGAACCACTACCATCGGTGTGACCATATGTAACTGATAATTGTGCATAGTTTGTAGAAACCGTCGGGTCACCATTATAGATTTCGTAGTAGTATTGTTTTTGTGTAGAAGACTGATATGATGATGACCAGAATGATGTCAATTCAGATGCATTGTTTGACCACAAACCACGAGTTACACGTTCAGTACCACCCTCTACTACATCTTCAATAGTAAATGCAGTATATACTTTACCGCTACCATAATCGTATGCTCCAGCAGGAACTACTGGGGTAGCATCGTTTGCAATATCAGCTGCTTGTAATTGGGCTACACTTGCTGGAGAGGCAACTGGTGCACCACCACCCAATGACCCTAAAATTGAGCCTCCAGATGTATTTCCTGAACCTGGTGTAGGTGTGTTTGAGTTCCCGAAAGTACCACCTCCGCCGCCACTTGGGCCACCGCCGAATGGATTAAAAATTGGAGCTACTGGCATAATCTATTCCTTTAATTTAGGTTGCAACCGCTACAACGGATGCAACAGTATCAGTTAAGTAATTCACGGTTACATCAACTTCGGTTCTACCACCCGTTTCGTTACCGATAATAATAATTCTTGTGGTCAAGTTAGCACGAGAAGGTAATGTCTTCGTAGTAAATGTGAATTGATTCTTACCAACTACGGCTTCAGATTGACCGGCCGCGTAAGAAGAAACATTTATAATAGGACTAACATTACCAGGAACACCCGGATTGCCTGTAATACTACCCGCGTCCGAATTCAATAGAATTGCAGTGTATCCAAGTGTACCATTACCACCATTTCTTGTCTGAACATTGATAGTAGCAGATTGGCCACTCTCATTTAAGTTTAACGAAGTAGCAGATGCCTGAATGTATGGCAATCTTGTCGTATTTTTTGGAAGTGTTAATAGTTTGTATTTCATTGAATAGTTTTCATCGGTGATTGCTTCCAATACCGGCATATTTTCAATGATGATACCATAGTAGTCAGTACCAAGCGGATGTGCTGAATTCCATAATTCGTAATCTACCTCATCATCTGCCAATGCAAATTGAGTGATTTGGAACTTATCACGACCCTGAGCTAACAACTCTCTACCCTTCTTGGTTAGAATTGCGTCTACTGTTACTGATGAATTATCTAAAAATCCCATAGTGTTTCCTCTTTTATGTATATAAATATGGTTTTTTAATAAATTAAGTTGCTGTAATTATTCTTACTTCTAAATCTTCCGTACCCTTACCAAAATTAAACTGGTAACTGATGTTGTATACATCTGGTGATGTGTAAACAATTTGACCATTAGACTTCTTCACAAGGAACACATTTCTAATTACTTGTGGAGTTGGGGTATTAGATATAGAACCACCCAATGGGTTGGTTATCGAACTAATCGTAATCGTGTTTGAGTTGTATGACAACAATCCACTTAAACTATCAGTTCCATTTATATTCAATACATATGTTGAATTTGGAATTACTTGCAATATGTTCCAATTATATGTTCCAGTTGAAAGTGATGCATAGAAATTTGAATTTCCAAAGAATACATTACCCTTGTATAATATGTTTGGTGGTAGAATATCAGAACCTCTTGGTGGTAATATACTCGTTACTTTTGGTCTACCTTGACTCTTAATAAAAATAGAGGGTTCTCTTAACTTAGCTTCCAATGCTACACTTGATATAGGTTTACGTTTTTTCTTTTCACTAATATCAACCGAGACAAGTGACCCAATATCCATAGTCTTTGGCCTTCTACCACCCCCGGTTGGGACATCAGATTGTACATTTAGGTCGCCACCACCAGGTGTATCTTTTGTTGAGAACACAAGTTTGTTTGGACTTACCGTTGTAACTTCAATAACAGGACCACCATCTGGAGTGTCAGGTGAATCGGTTGTGATTGAGTCTGAACTGATTCTACACCCATTGTATTTAAGATTTTCCCAAGATAATCCTTGGTAGTCAGAACCCCGTGATGGTATATATGATGCTGAATTTGGTAAGTTCTTACTTGCAGATATATCCGAACTAAAGAATAGTGTGGTAATTTGTCCACCATTTTGTGAAGGTCTTGCAAGTGTAATTACACTACCAGTTGGTGAGTATTCCCAATACCCATTTGTAGTATCAAAGTAGTCACCAGAAGAACTTAACTTTGGAATAATATATTTGTATGTTGATGGTGAGTAATCATACAAGTCAATAATACCATCAAACAAATAATTTCTTCTATAAGAACCGGATGTTAGACCATAGTCGTGTTTAGTTGCGGTTATGGTTAGTGCACTCACCTTAATATTACCATCCCAAAAATGTTTGGTGTATGAAATATTAGATGGTCTACGGAATTTATTTCTTTCCAATGCAGATGGTTCAACCAAGATTCCACGGTGCCAATCTACACGAGCAGGAAGAACTTGTCTGATTTGTTCAAAGATAGACATATCGTATCTTGACAACATCGACAAAATTAAATTGATTGCGGTACGACCCGTGTATTTTTGGAAGTAGTTTTTCAACTTGAATTTCAATAATGGGTAATCCTCATTATATCTCTTATCAGGGTCACCCACCCAATCATCAGCTTCAAAATAACCTTCGGAGTTGTAGATGTCGTTGTTTACAGTATCGGTAGTTGAGAAGTATGTACCTAACAAGTTTGAGTCGTTTGGTGCGTAATCATACTCACTAACTTCAACATTCTTATTAGGATTCAATGTACCATTCAATGATGCTGACTCAATACGAATCTTATTATTCATCAAGTTCAATGCACCAACTGATGGGATGGTCTGCCACATCGCGTCTACCTCACCAACTAAATCACCTTGTGCCATATTATTGGTTGACGCAGATAGTATCAATCCACTATCGGTGGTTGTAATTTTCTGATTTGGATGAATCGAGCTAATGGAGCTAGATGTGGTAGAGAATGAACTGTCTGGGAAGATTCTGAATGGTAACTTATCAAATGCAGTTTCCATATCCAAATCGGTTGTATTATCATCAATGAAATATGCCTCACGATTCTTTGCGTGTTCTTGGACAATTTCATTAGACATAATGTCACGATAGTATCTAATCTCTTGAATACTTGCAGTTTTGTAGTTATTAACATTCAACGATGTCGTTGGGCCTGGAACCTGTAAAGTACCTGTATTGGTTGACCATACACTATTGTATGTTCCGTTTTCAGAACCAGTAATCAGTCTTGTAGCAAAGATTTCACCAAAATCATCCACCATGCCCATTTGTAGACTATTACCACTACCAGATGTCATTACAAACACACCATCCCTTCTGAACTTATACGAGAAGTAAGATGATGACATAAATGTAGTACCATTAATAGCACTACGCACTCTTGCGGTTTGGTAAGTGGTGTTGTAATCCCAAAAATAATCAACATAGTCAGAACCACTTGTCAATCGGAAAATGTGATAGTCTGCTTTAGGCATTTTACCAATCACTTCAATTGTACTTGGTCTATCGAAATTGATATCATCCCACGGAGACTGAATGTAACGAGATGGAGATGCTTGTAGTTTGTATACAAATCTATCGTGTTCAAATACATTCTTACGGGTGGAAATAGCAGGCCCTCCCCACTCTCTGATTTGTAAGAATGCTTGTGGGATACCATATGCTGCAAGTAATGCTTTGATTGACCTCGCAGTACCCTTTGTCTTGTACAAGTATGGAATATGATTTACAATTCTTCTCCAAACTTCTTTTGTGATGAAGTCACGAGATTTTGATTGTAATAATCCAGTTTGAGCAAGTGAACCACTTGAATCAGTACCCAATACATAGTTCCAAAGATTTGAATCAGAATATCCATTTGATAGTTTCCAACCAAATGTTTTAGCAACATCATTTAACAACTCTGATGACATACCATCTTCAGGATGTTCTTCTCGTTGATTAATGCTTGTGAGTGCCTTTATATAAGTCCATTGGATATCAAAGTGTTGACCAATCATATCGACAAATGTAACATACTCTGAATTCTTGTCATCATCTCTCAAATGAATAGGAATCATTTTATTTAGGGTTGTTTGATTTTGAGAATCATATAAAGAAGCAGATGCATAAACACCACTATACCACGTTTGAGCTTGAGAAGAACTATATGGATATAGTATATGTGGGAATGTTGCCGACTTTGGGTATGGTTCTATTGTATATACCGAAGAAGACCAATGTGTATAGTTTCTTGCGTTGATATCATAATATAACCACTTTTCAAAATCATCAAATCCACCAACCACCCTATCTCTACGAACAATCGATTGTGAAATGTTTGTAAGTGCTTCAGACCCACTAATAGATTGAAGTGTATCAATTCTATTATTGTAGGTTTCCATTTGCCTTACCTTGTAAACAAAGTTATCCACTCGTTCGGTTGCAGATGAGAAGTGGACATAATTTGAAAAATCTGAAAAATCGGTGTTTAGTTTTAAATTACCTAATGAACTACTAAAGTAGTGTGTGATAATTTGTTGAGATGTTTGTGAGTTTGTATCTAACAAACTATCCCACGTTTTGAATTCAGTACCCTCACCACCTCTAACAACATCCATTTCAACATTGAAGTTTGGTTGAGAGAAGTTTGTGTAATTCTTTTTTGGAATCGCAGGGAATGCAATTATTTTTTCTATAAATGAATTCGCAATACGACCATATATTGAAGTTGGGGCGTTAATTCCAATTTCATCACCCAACTCATCATACAACTTAACAATAATCTCATCGTATGAAGTTATGGTGTCATCATAGTAATTATATGTGATTGCTAGATTTTGGTTTACAAGATTAACTCGTTTGTTTGAATCAAACTCATTCATAAATGCAGTACCCAATTCACCATAACCTTCTTTGTAAACAGCCGTATTCGGAGATGTTGTCGAACCGGCGGATACTCTATAAATTGGTGGTTGATTTGGTTGATTCCAATCAGTAGCACCAACTAATTTAAGGTTACCATCGTTTGTTTCTTGTAATTCAAAAAAACGTGTTCTTAATGTTAACTGACCAACAAGTGAGGTACTTTGTCCAATAGCCGGATTGTAAACCTCAATCCATTCGGTCCACTGGCCAATCTTTAATGCGTCTGAACTCAATGGTAATAGTACCGTGGATATACCACCCAGGTTTCCAGTAGGATATGATAGTTCTTCAACTGACCTACCAACTCTCGGTCCATTGAATTTAATATTTACAATATCATATAATCTATTTTCACCAAAGTTAAGTACGAAGTCTTTTTTAGTATTTGGTGAATTAAATGTATTGAATCCTTCTAAATTATAGAGGTCGTACAATAATCCAAATTTACCAGGAGATGCAGCCGCAGGACTTGGTTGCGATGGTGTATTGTTTATAGTGTTATCAATACTTACTGAATTCAATGAAACTTCTTCACCAGATGATGCATTGATGGCCGGTGCTAATACCTGACCGGTTGTTTTTGATATTGTTTGGGGTGGAGTTCGGTTAACACCAATCTTTATCTCTTTTCTATTAGAAGAGATTTCAGTAACTCTAATATCAGAGTATCCGGCTGGATTACCCAAATACTTATGTAAGAAGTTGTAACAAATATTGTATACACCTTGATTAATTCCAACGGTTCGTAAATCCAATTCCGGTTTAACAAAGATGGTATTTGGATTTTCTTTATACGTTAAAGTTTGGTCGTAAAGTGAAGACAATAAAGATTCATCTGCATAAATATGTTTTTCTATGACAGGTTGAACCTCACCATTGCCACCGCCAAAGTTTCCTTTTAGGTCGCCAGTTTTTAACTGAACATCATCAATTTTGGCAATGAGGTTTTTGTCGAAGTCCTTGATGGTCTCACCGAACACAGGGGTAAACCCCAATACCTCACTTTTATTTTTAAATCTATCTAATGACATAATTATAATCCACCAACGCTAGAGTTACCAGATGATGTGCCACCACCAGATGAACCACCACTTGATGAACCACCACTTGATGAACCACCACTTGATGAACCAGCATATGTTGTATAACTTACTGGTGTGAAAATTCGTGTTTTTGGGCTGAGTTCTACAATGGGGATATTTGGAAACTCAAGTTCTTCAATAAAGATATCAACTTGTTTATTAAAAGTATCTTTATCAAATTTGTCTACAACAGTTCCGTTTGCTCCAAATTCAACAATACCATATTCTTGTAATGGGAATCCGTTCTCATCTACTTCTATTTCGTAGGAGACAATCTGACCTCTACCATTTCGTTTTACAGCTCTTTCTTGTATCATCTAACCACCTTAAAGTAGAAGTTATCATCAAAGTATCTTGTAGTTCCATTTTGGTCAACTCTGAATACGAATTTATAGAATCGTTCAGGTTGTAGACCATTGAACCAGAAGTTGAAGTAGTTGGATGTTGAATCACAACTCACCTTTGTATAATTAGTATCGAATGGAATAATTACTTGTTCCGTTTCAGCATCAACTACTGAATAGTATGTGGTAGTTGGTAAATATTTTACCAATGTATAATTTGATGTAGATGAGAATGTTCTGGCTGGGAATCTCTCTCTACCATAAACTCTAATCTTACCTTTAGATGATTCTTTGTATTCAGTTCCAAGATTCTTCACATACACAATCATATCATCAGTATCAAGTGCTTCTAATGAGCCAGTAACAAATGATGAATCATCCCAACGAACCTCAAGGGTTGGTGGGTAGATTGTATTGGTGTCTGAAGAGAAGAACTTGATTGAACCCAATTTACGAGTCGATGATTCATCACCATTTGTCTTCTTAATGATTAGACCATTATTTGTACGAGTACCATCTAACCATTCGTTTACATAATCGGTAACTTCCACATTTAAGTTGTCGGTGTATTTTGTAAATGATTGTTTGTAATGCACACCACTACCAAACGATGCGGTATACCAAGTACCGCCACCTTGATTAGTTACCCATTTTGCCTCATAGTAAATGTCAGTATATTCGGCTCCCGTAGGAACAAGGGTTGCATCAGTAGTTACATTTAAGTTGTCAATAGACCCTGTAAATTCACCACTACCACTACCAAATACAGTCCACCTCAAGTAGTGAGTTCCTGTTTGTTGTGAGTCAAAATAATATGTTTTTGCTATACTGGATGTTATGTTTGTATTTTGTACCAAGAGTTTACCATCAGGTTCTATAACACTAAATGTAATTACGTCATAATCCCCAACACTTGCCGTGAAACTTGCAGTATAACCAAGGCCTGTAATTACCGATAAACTTCTATTTAGTGTAGCCCCACTAAAATTTGATGATGACATTACAAGAACATTACCAATTACACTTGCGGTGGTAGATTCACCATTACGACCGGTTATGGTTTCGTTTAATGTATAGTTTGATGGTAATGGTCCATCGATGTTATATTCATCCTGAACGAGTGAACCTGAACTTACTTGTTTGTTTACATAGAAGTTATCAAATCTACCAGATACCCCATCAGTACCATCGGTGTCAAAATAAGTCCATTGTAGTTTATGTGTACCGGTTGAGTTTGGAGAAATACGAATTGATTGTGTACTATCTACAACAATGTTTTTTGCATAGATATACCCATCTTGGGTACTTCCATTTCCACTACCGTCTGGTTCATATACTCTAAAGTCAACACCATTTAGACTACCCACACTCATTTCAAAGTAGATGTTGTAGGTCGTACCAGTTTTCATATATGCGTCAAGGTTTACAGTCCCACCACCAAAGTATGATGCTGAAAATTGTAATGCACCACTTACGACATTAATAGATGGTGAAGTACCATCTGTACCAACAATAGATTGCGTTAATGTCAAATCACCAGCGGATGCTAGAAAGTCATAATATGTATCCAATCCAGGAAGTTGTGCTGGAGTTAATGCCTTTCCAACAGTTGAGTTTACAACATTCCAAGTAGAACCACTTACTCTATAAACCCAACTTGCGTCAAGTTCAGTATGGGGCGTGTCTACTTCAGACCCAACACCCTCTTCCCAAGATTCCTTTACAGGATAAACGAATAGGTCATAGTTTGATACGATACCACGATTCTCAACATTTTCCAATCTCAATCTATATTGTGGTGATGTGATATCCCCACTAACAATCGAAGATGAAATTGAAGTAAGGTCGAATTGAATTAATGCTCTACTATTACCTAATAAGGTAGTGTTGTTGGTATCGTAAAACTTACCAACTTCAAGAATTTCATCCTTGCCAGTATTTTGATTCTTACGAACTGAATCTTCGTAGATTGTCGTGTCTTTACTTGGATATATTCTATAAATCATTTTCTACCTCTTAAAATAATGTTATCACTTTACCTCTAATGTCGGCATCAGGATATTTCAATTCAAAAATAGATGGGTCTTTAGGTGGGTAGATAATACCATTCTTTGTGGCTTCTTTCATATCGTAGAAGTTGTTTGAATAGTTTCCTTCAACTTTACAAGTAATCTGAAGACCACCAATACCATCTTTATCAGGTCTGACAACACTTTGCACACCATCAACACCATCTAACAAAACATACACATCGGTCAATACGATGGGTCTACCGATTTGCATTCTGTCAATGTGGAAGTATTCTTTTAGCTTATTGATACACTTTAAAAGAACTTCATTTGAGTTGTAGTTTGGAAGAACTATGATTTCAAAATCAACCCCAAAGTTTACAATATATGCGTTCTTAATGTTTACAGCATCAGTAAGTATACGATAATAAGATAAATAGTTTTGTAGATTTTGTTTAGTGGCCGCATTTAGGTTCTTCAACTTCTTATTCGCATCATATCCTAATGTGTAGAAATTAATTGCTAATTGGTTTGCAATAGGATTATTGCCATCATCCAACTTCGTATTGATTTGCCAGTCAGGAGCAACAAATGCTTTAGCAACCGACCCAAATTGAGGTGGTAATGCGTATGCTCTCAATAAGTAATCTTCGGCGGTAACTGAACGATGTTGTGCTCTAATGTATGCAGCAGCATTGTTACGAACCTCTTCGAGTTCTTCTTCGTATTTAGCACCACCAGCAGCAGCTTCATTAGTTACAGCAACTGAATTTTTAATAACATTATACACTTCGGTAACCAACCCGATTGACTCATTCTCAAGAACTCTCGAAACTATGGTTGTTAAGTCTGAAGATGGTACATTATCTTCAACACCATTACCTACTCTATAAGTTACTGTAAGTGTTGTGTTAGCAGGAGCAACTCCATATGTTTTAGCATACATAAAGTTTGATGGGTCAATACCCTGGTCAAGGTCACCCGTTGATGGGTATAATGCCGAACCTACATTATCTGGATTAGGTAGGATTTCTTCATCAGCGTTTGATGAGATACCAGCTCCAAATTGAATATCAATTGCACCCTCATCAGTTACACGAGTCACAAATCTTTTTGGTACTCGGTTTAATTTAAGAAGAGCTGGTGTTTCAGTTGCGTATGAGGACATTGCTAATGAATAGTCCGTTGTATTAGCTACTTCTTCAAACACCGTGTCTTGACCAAGGTATTCTACTTTTGTCCACTCGTCATCATCATCATCCATAATTTTGATGACATCAATTAGACCATCATCGCTGAGTCTTATTTTGTCATAAATCTTTGGAGACCCAAAAGTAAATGTTCTTGTTTTTTCAGTACCACTAACTGCTTTTACTAATTTCTTAACAAGATAATATACCGGCTCATTTGTAGATTCATCGGTTTGATAAACCGAAACTTCCGTTGGGTCAAATGAAGATGAAAATGCAAATCTAACTTTACTGATTGTTGAGAATGTAACTTTTGTATTCGAGGTAGAACTTACAACCATTCCCTCTTTAAGGGTTAATGCGTAATCCCAATTTGGTTTTACATTATCACCACTGCCAACCGCAGGTAGTAATTGATACAATGTTAAGATTGTAGTTGCAGGTACATTTAACTTTGGAGAATATCCAAATGTTTGTGCGATATTAAATACGTTTGATTTTTCTTCAGCTTGTTCAAGAATGGATTCTCTTAACTGAACATCGGTGTAGTATGAAAGGACATCACCAACATATGATGCCATCTCCATAAACATCATACCAGGAGATGCTTCGTTGAAATCGTTATAAGTTTGTGGGAAGTAGTTTTTAGAAAAATCAATAAGATTCTTACGGATATCTCCGAAGTCTCTACCAACTAAACTTACATCTTTTTTAATTTTATCAGCCATTTATATACCTCAAAGAATTGATACACCACCCTGATTGGTTACGAGTATTGTTATATTTTCGTTTGCACCATTTTCTGTAATTTTAAACTTCATTGATATTGAAACCCTATTATAATCCTCTTCAACATTAATAAGTATGTCATCAATGATAATGTAGGGTAACCAATATTTTATGTCCGCGCGTAGATTAGAATCCAACGTGTCACCAAGGTCTGATGTTATTTGTTCAAATAATAACGAATAGACATCCGTTCCAAAGTCGGGTTGAAATGGTCGTTCTCCCTTTCGGGTTAGTATTAGATTTTTTAGATTTGATATCGACTGTTCTTCGGTTGTGTATGATGATTTAAAAATAGGAGCGCCTCCCATTGGTAGCATAACACCAATGGCGGTATTCTTTTTTAAGTCAAGAGGATTTATTTTATATTCCGGCCGGTTTCTTGCCATTATTTACCCTTCTTCGAATTGATATGTTTCATCAATCCTGAATAATCTCGTGTTAATGCGTTCACAACTGCTTGACCTGCTTCAGTTTGTTGTAGTTGCTGTGTAGACACTTGTGTACCATCAGCGGTTTGTAATACCGATGGTGTTTGTGGATTTACTCCAGCCCAAGCTTGCGCTTGTGATGCGTTAAACACACCACCCGGCCCATTAATACTTCTCCACTCACCACCTTGTGCGGTTTCATTCAAAATATCATTCAACATAGGATTACCCGTGAATGATTGTTTGGTTTGATGTGATGTTTCAAAGATGTGTTCTACATCAAGCGGGTCTCTTTCAACAACTTTTGGTTGTGATTGTTTCATCTCTTTAAGGATAGATTCACGAATGACCTTCTCACGTTTGGCCACTTCCTTCTTCACCTCTTCCTTAATAATAAGTTGAATCGCTTTAATTAGTTTCTTTGTATCCATAGTAATAAATATATTTTATCTATAATTATTGTTTCATTAATTGTAATTGAGTTTTTATTTTAGCAATAGCACCTTGTAATTGACCACCAGCGGCTTGAACCGCTGGTACAGGAGCGCCAGCAGCGGTCACGGCCGCAGTCAATTGTGGTGCTAACGAGTTTAACGCATTTACAATTGCTTCTAATTGGTTGAACATTGTATCCATATCAGCTTTCCAACCTTTAGTGGAAATATTTACTGACTTTTTACCACTAATAAGAACTGAATCTTTCTTTGAGTTTAT
>Ga0222718_10003505_pt1 | contig 13433 bp, 26 predicted proteins | sample C33_27DmetaG_FD_165045 | JGI IMG/M metagenome (GOLD analysis project Ga0222718, IMG submission 165045) | Estuarine water microbial communities from San Francisco Bay, California, United States - C33_27D | ecosystem: Environmental > Aquatic > Marine > Unclassified | place: USA: California... | reverse complement strand
AATACGCTTACTTTTGCGGCAGAGGCTAATCTGCAAGACAACCTGCTGACTCGTCCACTCGTCAAGGACTACGCGATGGAGGTGTATGCACACGGTAGCATCACCACAGCCACGACCATTGATCTTGAAAACGGCAACGTTCACACGGCAACGATTGGCGGCAACCTCACGCTGACCTTCTCCAATCCTATTGCATCGGGTGACGCTACGAGTTTCGTTCTTGAGTTGACCAATGGCGGCGCGTTCACGCTTACCTTTCCTGCTGCCGTAGATTGGGAGGGCGGGACCGCGCCAACGCTGACAGCCGCAGGCGTGGACATCCTCGTATTTTATACGCGAGACGGCGGCACTACTTGGCATGGCATCGCCTCATCCTTAGACAGCAAGTAAAATGTTTACACCGGAAGCACTTGCGACAAAACCGACAAGGGGCGGGGGTTCAGTTGTTACGCCAAATACGCACGTTGTCACGGTGTCTGGCGAAAAGGAATACATAGCCATTTATGATGTGCAAACGCCATCCTCCATTACGCAGACAGCAAACTACGATCTATCGGCTGTTGAAGGAGGAACTGGTACTATAAATGGAATAAGCAGAGGCGGCGCTCCCGGATTAAACACCTGCACTATGCCACTACACGTTGTAAACGGGGTAGTATATGTTGCAATTAACCAGTCTATTTACGCCTATGATGTCAGCGATCCAACTACGATTAGCGAACTTGGCAGCATTGACTTAAGTGCCTATACAAGTCACCAAGTTGAACAATGCGCCCGGAATATGCACCATGACGATCGTCTTTTCGCACTTACCGATTTTGGTAGTGGAAGCGGAGCCGAATTGTTTTGCATTGACATAACAGACCCATCCAGTATGTCATACTTGACTGATGTCACTATTACGGCAGAAAGTGGTCAGAGTAATGTTGGCTACGGATCATTTGCATCCGCTTATGACTCAGATAGTTATACTGACGGGCAAGTTGCCGTTCCTGTTGACAGAGCGGTCAAAGGCTATGAACTAACAGGCGCATCTCGCGACGGACTTAGTCTTATCTGGATTGAGAATCATGCAACTAACTCAAGTGCCGCTACCACCCAAATTATGGGGATTGATTTTTGTACAGGATTAAGTAACGACACATTCACACAAACCTTAGTGTCGTTCTATGAGGCGGGTAAGGTTGCTTTTACTACTAATGGATACAGCACAAATACAGCATTTACGGATGCAGCCGTGCTTGACGATCCTCGTGGAATAAGGGCGTTGCCAGCGTATTCGGCGTATGGGACTTATACTGCTTTTTGTGTTGCTGCTTACGATGATGATGCTCTCGTTATTTTAGAAAAGCCGAGCAGCGGCGGCACACCAGTAGTAAGGGTTGACCAATACAATGCGGCAAACAATGGCATCATGAACATTGATGTATATGACGAATGGATATACTGTGTAAGCACGGTTTATCAAGGTTTCTCAATATGGGAGTTAACAGGCTCAACGTCTGTTTCTCTTGCGGGCAGCATACAGGACACTACTACGTACTTGGGAAAATCTTTCCAAATAGGAGTCATTCAGTAAAACAAAGACTACAATGGTATTCGTGATTGAGCATAGCGATGGGACGTTGCAGCACCCTGTTTCTAAGGCGGCGCTAAAGCATCTATTCCCACACGTATCATTTCCGAGAGATTGGGATGGGTATTACAATGCTGATCTCGGCATCTTTCCTCTTGTGGAAACGCCAAAGCCAGAGCATGACCTGACGCATCACAACGTAGAGGGCGAGCCTGTTAAGCAAGGGAATCAGTACGTCAGGGTATGGCAAACACCTATTCCAAAGACTGACGAGGAGATGCGCGATGCTTGGCAGGTGCGATTAAGAAAAGCCAAGAACAAAGCAAAAGAAGTTATTGAGGCAAGGTACCCAGATTGGAAGCAGCGCAACATGACCATGCGCGTCTTGACCTTGCAGAACACAAGCCCATTGACCGATGAAGAACAGGCAGAACTTGCTGAAATATCAATGGCGTGGGATTGGATTGATGCGGTACGTGCAGAGTCAGATGCACTTGAGCAACATCTCCTGAGCATAGGGCTTGTGGCGGCAAGATATTATGACTATCAAAACCACGACTGGACTCAATAACCCAACGACACCATGTGGAACGTTTCCCGGCTTGGACCTGATGCACACCAGATAGAGTTCGATGATGAGTTCCAAAACAACGATTGGGAGCAATGGGTGCTTCTGACGGGAGACCGTCATTGGGACAACCAACACTCCGACTGGTCGCTACAAAAAAAGCATCTTGAGTTAGCGAAGGAGCGCAACGCTCCGGTGATCGATGTCGGTGACTTCTTCTGTCTGATGCAGGGAAAGTATGACAGGCGCAAATCCTCTGATGCGCTGCGACCGATCCACCGTGGAGAGGAATACTTCGATGACGTGCCGAACACGGCGGTTGATTTTTTCAAACCGTACGCCCACCAGTTCGCCGTTCTCGGATATGGCAACCATGAGACCGCGATCATAAAACATCACCAGACGGACATACTCGCTCGCTTTGCCTATCGGCTAAACAAGGAGACGGGGAGTAACGTTCAGGTTGGCGGCTATGGTGGCTATATCAAACTTCGCTTTGCCACACCAAGCAAGCGGCGCAGCATCTGGCTGCGATACTTCCACGGCAGCGGTGGCGGTGGTCCTGTTACGAAGGGTGTCATCGGCACGAACCGCCGTCAGTACTACGATGCCGACATTGTGGTAACTGGACACATTCACGAGCGGTGGAGGGTCGAGTTGGTCAAGGAATCCATCTCGGACTACGGCACGTTATCGCTAAAGCCGCAGGTGCATCTTTGCGTGTCCACGTACAAGCAGGAGTACAACACGCAGGGAGGATGGCACGTGCAGCGCGGCGCTCAGCCTAAACCGCTCGGCGGGTGGTGGCTGCGCTTTACTTATGACCACAAGACGCAGCAGGTTGTATTCCAAACGATGGAGACGCTCTGAGGCTTCGTAGAATCGCCTGTAACGAGCGATCTCTGTTTTCCTATATGGTCACAAGGGATTGTGCTACGTGGTCTGTAATCGCCTTGTACGCTTCCTCTGCCGAATAGCATACCACGCAATCATACCCAGATGCCTCGAGGCGGTCGATCCACGCCTGCTGATGCTTGCTCGGCTTGTTCGGCTTAATCTTCATCTCGACAAACAGCCCGGCGGCGTGGTCGGTCGGCACGGCTACGAAGATGTCTGGCACTCCTGCCTTTACTCCCTCGGCTTTTAGTTTAGCGGCTACTTTTATGTGGCGCTGCCCACCGTTCGGGATGGCAAAGATGTTGGCATAGAGCGGATTCGTCCTCTCTTGGATCTTGAGCAGCCGAAACAACGCCTTCTGTTCGAGGTGTTCTCTTTGGTTCATAGTTTGTCAGTTGTGATTACTTACCACACAGCAAGCCACAGGAGGTTGATGCAAGCAGCGTTTCTCCTGAGTCTCCAAACATATTTGTCTGGGTCAGGGCGACAATCATCTTTGCAACCAGACTTGCACGATGGTCGATTATCTCGTTTTTGCGCTTAACCAATTCTTTCAGGCTACCGTCTTGCCGCCATGTATAGCCATCGCCACCATGCCCATCCTCGAACGAGCAGGCTTTTTCAAATATATCTGGATGCGTTTCTGACAACCATACATACTCATACTGTCGTTGATAAAAGCAAAAATAACAGTTGGCTCTGGTACGACCAGAAAACAAGATACCTTTTTGCCACGGCTTCAACTCGACTGCCCACGACGATTCCGGTCCTATCTTGTCGCAAACAGCATTGTATAGCGTTTGCCAAAAGAACAAAGGAGGCAGAAGATCACGCACCTCCAAAATAGACCACACACCATGAAGATCAATGTTGAAGTCTTTGAGTGGATATGATGGTATGATGTTGTGCGATCTCGCAACGTAACCAGTTCTGTTCTCATCGGCTCGCAAGCCATAATATATGGTCGCTTCATCTGTGCCGATCCATGACTCCATCGGTTGAATCTTTGCCTGTCTGGTGCAATAGCGCATCTTGTGAGCAGGCAAAACATCACACGTCCTTATGATCTGTTCGAGATTTTTTCCAACACGCTGAATATCGAAACCCGTTTCCACCTCAACCTTTTGTAGCCATTTATAGGTTTCTGGCAACTCGGCTCCGGTGTCATTAAACAGGAACTCGTAGGTCAACTCCGGCTGATGGGCTGTTTGAAAAAGAGCCGTAGCCAAAGAATCTTTACCTGATATGGGTATGATGTGTCTCATGTTATCGTAGGACTACGTATTCCTTGCCTTCTCCAAGCGCAGCGAAGTCACATTCCAGACCCGCAGCGAGCGCCTTGCCGATGGCGGTCTTGTCGGGGCGGCGGATGATCTTGGCGAACTCGTCCGGCACAAGCGTCTCATCTTCGATGATGACAGGAGCCTTTGCCCTGCGTACTGACACGCTGACGTGCTTGGGTGTCTCTGCCTTCTGCATACCAAGCATCTTCATGGACAGCATGATGCGGTCTTTCAGACCATCCACCACGCGGCGCTTGCTGTTGGCGCGAGCCTTCATCGCGTCCATGCGTTCGCGCAGATACGTGGCTTTGGCTTCGTAGGCTTCGGCATCCATCTCCATCTGGGCGATGACCACGGCGTAGCGGTCCAGTTTGGCAAGGATGTCACCCTCTCCCTGTGCGATCTGGTCGAGCAGCGCTTCAGCATCTTCGGTTATCTCGCCGCCTGTTTGCTCAAGCAGTTCTTCCAAGTTGGCAAGGTCTGCCAGTTGCGTGTGGGTAAGGTCGAATAGGTTTTGGTTATCCATTGTCTCTCTCTGTTTGTGTTATCGTCTTGGGTATCCATCGTTTCCGTACCGGGCGAGCCTGCCTCTTGCATTGGTCAGCACATCGCCACAATGCCGGGTCACTACGTCAAGATATGAATCGGCTGCGGTCATTCCATCCTGCGGCTCGTTGAGACATGACAGGACGATCCACGTTGCTACGTTCAGTTTTTCTTTCTGTGTGGCATCACGCAGCACGAAGCCCACCTGCCGGAATATCTTGTCTCTGTTATCGGTCATCGCTTTAGCCACCTCATGATCTTAAGTATTGCCCACGCTTTGACACGCCACACGAGCGCATCTTGTTCAGGCGTTGATTGCGGTTCTTCGGTCCAGTCAAGTTCAATCATTGTTTAGCCTCTTTTACCATCTTGTCGTATATCACCTGCGCTTTGATGTAGACTGACAGTTCGAGCCTTTTCTTGTCGAGATGCTCGAACGTTCTCCTGCTGCCACCATACCCAAGTTGGTCGGCAATCCAGTTGTTGCCCATGAATCCGAGGTTATCGGTGTATATCTCGATGGCTACTTTTCTTGCCGCTCTCTGAAAATCTCGGTTTTTACCAACCATGAAGTCTGGAATATCAACACCCGTTGCGATTGCCACGGCTTCCTTTATCATCTGCGAACGCTCGCCTATGCTTTCAATCATTCCACTTCCAACATCAGTTCGATCAGTTCGCCATCAACAAACGCTTGCATGGCATCCTCTATGTGCAGTTTGGCAGCGTCCAGACCGGCTTCGAATCCCTCAAAGTATCCTTCATCCCTTCCCTTCCAGAAGGTCTGTGCCTCCTGCATACCGAGCGCCGCCATCTTGATCTTCATGTGTACCATGTTGGCAGCCTGCCGGATCTGGGGATCGATGGCTTCTCGGTGTACTCCATTGTGTCTGGTCATTTCAATTCCTCGATCAGTTTAGACAGGGCGGTTGCGTCTGCCGACTTTGCCCGTTCGATGTATGCTCCCTGCTTGTCCTCTGGCAGTTTCTTGATGAGCGACCACGCAAAGTTCTTCTGCTTTTGCGTTGCCTCGCGTGGACCCTGCTGCGCCTGCTTGCTGACCGCCTGCGCCACCTCGTCGGCTGATGCGTACTCCGTCCCGGCGTAGCCTGCTGCTGCCAAAGCGCGTCCGATGGCGCTCGTCTCGGCGTTCTCCAATGCGCTCGTACTGTTGATGCCACGCTGCGAGCGCTCTTCCTCGGCGTAGCCAGTAGCCACCACGCGACCCTGCGGGTCCGTGATAATGGCTCGCATGATGACGGTTTGTGCGTCAACGGCGTAGCATTGGGTTTCGATGCCCCAACCATCGTCGATCTTGTAGCCTTCCCTGAACTCGCTCACACGGAGCGCCACGGTCTTGTACTGCTTGCCGTGGATGTTAACGATGCCGCTCACTTTGCCACCTCTTTCTTTTTGATTGCTGTCAGGTTGGCGAGAAACAACTCCCGATAGCCTGATGCTGCTCCTGCCATTAAAGCCCTGCGGTCTGGTCCGTCAAGGTCAGGGTCGTTCTCAATCTCATTTATTCTATTTACAAACCGATTGACGTCTGCAATCAGCAGTTCTTTTAGGACTGCAAGGATGACATCGTTTCCTATTTTCTCTGTGTTAGTCATTGGTCTCTCTCTCTTTGTTTGTTTCTGTTTTGGTTGTGGTACGAGCCTCTGGATTGTTCTGCATTATCTCGTACATACGCTCGCGCTCGCGCCTGCGGATCTCCTGATACCAATCGTCATGCGTTTCCATTGTGTACCTCGTTCATCTCTTCAAGGATTGCCGCCATGCGGTCGAGGCTACGCCGCAAGGACGTGGTATCGATCTGGCGTAGTTTGGGGAAGTCCTCCTGCTCCCGCCACGTTGCGTACTGCTCATCGGCAATATCGTCGTAATAGGTGTCGAAGTTGTCTGTCTCTCTCTGTGTCATTGTGGTAAAAGGTTGTGCCGCCTTACGGGACGGCAGGTTGAATTAGGAGACGAACCAAGATCCGTCTGCTTCGAAGATTAGGCAGAATCCTGCGGTGGCTGCCCAAGCCTTCTCTGCATCAGAGCGATGCTCGAATCGGATGCAGTACCGATGACCATCACGAAGGTCCGGTCCTTCGAACATCCCGGGTTGTCCAGATTCCCAAACTTTGGGATCTACGTTGCGCTTGATAGAAGCGATGGTACGACGAGTCATGGCAAGACCTCCTTGCGATGGTGATGCGCCGACCACTCTGGCGGCGTCTGATATGAAACTCGGGCTTTTTTGTGACTATTCCAATTCCTTCACAAACCTTTCACAATCAATCTCGAAGATATCGGTAGGTATACGTCTTGCGGCGGTACGGTCCGGCGTATACCGAATCATCGCGCTCGATCTTCCCTGCATCATGCAGGTCCGTGATGGCTCGCCTAACGCTTGTAATCGGCACATCTCCACGCAGGAAGGTTTTGATGGTCCACGCATGGATGGACGTGTTTGGCATGGACCTGAACAGGTCGAGGATGCGCTTCGTCTGGGAGGCGGCTGACCGAGTTGCGGTTGCCAGTTCTTCGCCTGTTTCTCTCGTTGTGTTGTAGTACATGGTCAATCGTTTTTGGTGAGGTGTACGTTGTTCTCGTCAAGCAGTCGGTGAAGCATCTCCACATCGCTGCCAGAGAAGGTTGTGGCTTGCGGCTTCTGGGTTGCTGTCAGCACAAGCGTGATTATGGAGATGACCACGGCGGCGGTCAAAAAGCCTGCCGCAAAGATGGTCAGTTCGTCGTAACTCATTTTCTGCTCTTTGTTTGTTTAGCCTTGCGTTGCTCGTATCGGCGGTCCCAGTAGGTCAAAGGATCTTCGTCCTTACACCAATCAAACCACCAAGCGAAGTTGTCCTCTTTATCGTTGTGGTAGGTGGAAATGTCGAGCCTGTCCCAATCAATTTTCTGTGCCATTATCCAATGAGGGTTCTGATGATGAAGTAAGCGCTGCCGATGGCGAGCGTCCAGAAGAACACCTTGTCTGGTATGTCAAACAGGCGCTCGACCTTGCGGAGTAGTTGTGTCTTTGTCATGTTCTTAAAAGGTTGTGCCGCGTTACGGCGCAGCGGTTTGAGGTGTCGAGCCTCATCAGCACCGTCGTTACCGGTGGACGCCCCGAAGGGCGTTTCGGCTTAGATGATCTGGAAGTGAAGGCGGCGAGCCGGTGAGTACCATGAACTGAAAGGCTTGATCAGCCATTCGAGCGTGTAAGGAATTGCCGTGGGATGCAGGGAATCGACTTTAAGCCATGTTCTTGGTCTTTTTCTTTTCAAGACTTTCCCGTCTGGGTATGAGTGTTGGTGAGTCCAGTCAACACGGGCGCGTTCGCCATCCATCTCGATGACCGTTCCAATGCGACCGATGAAATCGTCCTTACCTTTTGTCCGAACAACTTCGCTGCCGATTGTGATGTTTTTCTGTGTCATTGTCTCTCTCGGTTGGTTGTTAAAGGTGTCGAGCCTCATCAGCACCGGCGTTACCGGTGGACGCCCCGAAGGGCGTTTCGGCTTTTTGACTATGAGTTGATCCAATTATTTGCGACCCGGATAGCCTCTCTGATTTTATTTTCTGAATACTCTTCCCCATACAGGCGAATAGCCTCCTCAAGCGTTGCGGGTATATGACCTTTTTTGTAGACCATAATTTCAGCCAAGTCAAGGTAGGTCTCGTCACGATTGATGTAGTGATATTTGATAGGCATTGTCTTTCTCGGTTAGTGGTGGGCTGCTGCCCGTTTGACTTGTGACCAATATCGAAATCCTTTTTGACATATGCATACCACTTCACAGACAGTTCACACTAACCGATCATCTTTGTACAATTGCACCGTTTCAGGGCTTGAACCGATCCGCTGCATACGATTATCATGTATCTGGCTGATGCAACAGGTGTCTGTGGTTATGGAAGCGGAGCCGTTTGAGGTGCAGGAGGTCAACCGGAACACGTTGGGGATGCAGGCAACGAATCCCGAACAGCACACAGGGGCAGCGTTCTTCCGGCTCTATATATAACCCCTGTTGTACCCTTTTGACATTTAGGGTTAGCACACCGTATCCTGAGAGACAGAACAAAACAAATCAAAAAAGAAGCCCAACATGGCACGAGGCGAAGGATATACCGTACTGCTGACAATGGCTACTTTCTGAAAAAGGATATGAAGGCACTTGTCCCCAACAGCATCGACGCGAAAGCCATCGGATACATCCAGAGGCGATTAAAGCGGACGCTGACGTACAACGAAAAGGAGGCTTTGGTCGGCAACATCGAGCCGGGGTCTGGGCAGGAGTTCAAGGATGCCGTCGACTTCTGGTTCGACCACGGTCTGTCCTTCGAGGGACGCGAGAACATGGAGGACTTTCGAACGAACTACCTGACCCGCTGCGCCGACCGTAGAGAAAGAGAATGGGCAAAGGAGAAGGCGCAACTACACAACACCAAGATTATTGACCTCTTCGACGTTAGCATATAACGCAGAGATGCTCTGCCACAAGATTACCGGGATGTCCATCGCCCAATGGGAGCAGTCCATAAAAGCCCGTAGGGAGCGCGCTCTGCGCTCTGGAAAACTTCATGGGCTTCCTATTAGCCAACACCAACGCGACGAGTGGATAGCCTTCTACGACCTCGCTCCCGAGGACTTCGAACTTATCTGCATCAACCGCGAAGGCGGCTACGAGCAGAACGCCGTGGTGCGCTCTGAGAACAAGGCTCGCTCCGAACTCGGAGATGCGGCAAGACCCGGCGAGGCGCTGCCAGTACCTAACGTCGAGGACGTGTCCGACCATTGGTGGTCCTATTACGACCGCAACCAGAAAGCCCAGACGCCGCGATGCACAAGCAGGCTCGGTTATAGGCTACGCAACAGGCACGAACATCGATAACCGCTTCCGCGTTATATTGACATGGAAAAGATAAAGCCACACCCGCCGGAGCAGATACCCGTTCCGGCACTTGTACCACCAACTGTACTAACTCCGATGATTAAGAAACTACTGGATCGCCTAAAGGAAGCATCTACATGGGCAGGTCTTGCCATCATCGCCCAGTTCTTGCCGATTGGCGTTGAGGACTTGCAGGTAATCTGGGAAGCCGTTACCGCACTTGCTGCCGTTGCTGCCATGCTGATTCCAGAAGGCAAGCCCGAAAAGGAAGCCGAGCAAGGATGAACGCTCCCGAGTACATCATCCTGCACACGCTCGCCTTTGATGGTGAGGCAGGTATTGATCGGGTCCGGCGTTGGCATCTCGACAAGGGATGGTCTGACGTTGGGTATCACTACCTGATACGTAGGAGCGGTGCGCTCGAAACAGGAAGGGCAGAGGACGAGCAAGGCGCTCACGCTCTCGGATACAACAACCGAAGCATAGGCATCGCCTTCGAGGGTCACGGAGACCACGAGATGTGGACGCTGCCGCAGGTCTTGTGTGCTGTCCGTCTGTGTGATCGTCTATCCGATGCGTACGGCATAGCGCCGCACAACATCCTCGGACACCGAGAGACAGGAGCAAAGAAAACCTGCCCCGGCACGAAGATCGACATGGACGCCTTCCGCGCTCTGTTTTTCCATTGTATACCAGAGGACTAAAACGAGACGCTCACGCGCGTGAACAAGAAGCAACATACCGACGACGAGATTATAGCCGCACTCGTAAGGCACAAGGGTATCATTACTCGTGTAGCCGAGGATCTGGGATACCATCGTAGCAGCATCTACCGCCGAATGGACGAGAGTGAAACGGTCAAGACGGTCTACAATGCCCTGAAAGACCAGATCGCCGACGAGGTGCAGGACTGCATCGCCACGGTAGCGATGGACCCAACGCACCCATCATGGTTTCAGACCGCACGGTATTACAGCAGGGTGAAGATGGGTTGGTCGGAAAACAATACCATCGACATCACCTCCGGCGGTCAGCCCTTACAGATCAACTTCGTTCCGGTCGATGCCGACCACGATGATTGATGTCTGGCGATCAGATCCAGTACAACAGCCGCTACTCTGGCTACCTCAAAAGCGAGGACAGATACGCGGTACTGTTTGGCGGCGCGGGATCTGGTAAGTCCTACACGGTAGCACAGAAACTCGTTTACCGCTGCGTACAGAATAAGCGCGAGCGGATACTGGTCATCCGTAACGTATACCGCACCTGCCGAGAGTCAACCTTCCGTCTGCTCATCGAGGTGGCTTCGGCTTTTGGCGTAGAGGTGACTGCCAACCGATCCGACCTGTCGATCACCTTTCCGAACGGGGCGCAGATCATCCACGCAGGACTTGATGACCCGGAGAAACTGAAGTCCATAGCAGGCATCACGTCCGTATGGATCGAAGAAGCAAGCGAGGTCAAGGAAGATGCTTTCCGACAAGTGGACCTCCGACTGCGTGGCGATGTGCCGACCTATAAGCAGGTAACGCTGACGCTCAACCCGACCGATTCACGCCTCTGGGTGCGGCGGTGGCTCGACGAAAACCCTGACATCTTCGTCCTGCGGACCACGTGGCGAGACAACGCATTCCTCGACAAGCAGTACATCGACGTTCTCAAGTCGCTGCCAGAGGATCTGAGAGCCATCTACGAGCGCGGGGAATGGGGAGAAGCGCTCAAAGGTGTTATCTTTCCTAATTGGAAAACGTACAACGAAAACCGCGAGCCGGACTTCTACGGCATCGACTTTGGCTACAACAGCCCGTCTGCCGTGGTAGCCGTGACCGTTACAGATCCCGATGTCTACGTCCGTGAGGTAATTTATCAGAGCGGTCTAACAAACTCTGATCTAATTGCTGAGTTAAAGAAAGCGGTCAGTAATAAAAACCTGCCAATCTACTGCGATGCAGCCGAACCGGACCGGATCGAAGAATTGATCCGCGAAGGATTGCAGGCGTATAAAGCCGACAAGAGCGTGAAAGATGGTATCGACTTTGTAAAACGTTATAACGTCAACGTCCATGCAGGGTCGCAAAACTTACAAAACGAACTACGGGAATACCGATGGGACGAGGACCGGAAGTCAGGAGAACTGAAGGACGTTCCTCTAAAGCGGCACGACCACGCCGTTGATGCCATGCGGTATGCCATCTATACGCACCTGAAAGGCGCAACTAACACTTGGGGAGTCTGGTAATGCCGAAGCCCGATTTTTACGTACTGGGGTCATCTACAAAGGGCGTGAGCCTTAATGATCCAGAATGGCTGAACATCTTCAACCTTCACGGTCACGAACACGTTGCCAAGATGTCCCCGGCGGTAGCATGGACAGACGAGGGCTGGACGAGGCGGTGTGTAGACGTTAGGGCAAAGGCGATTGCAGCCTTGCCCTTTGTCGTTCACAAGGGTGACATGACCAACGTGGTATGGAAGGCAGGCGAGGAAGCACCCGAGGAACTGGCGTGGCTTGACCTGTTCGACTACCTGTACCGAGCGGAGGCATCGCTTGCCCTTGTTGGTGCAGCCTACGCGATGAAGGAAGGCACGTTCAACAAAGATGGCATCATCACCAAAGCGGACGGGCTGTCGTGGATCAACCCGACAAGCATCAAGCCCAACTTCGAGGATGGCAAGTACGGACCCGACGAGCGCGGCAACTTCCGTTATTATGAGCGGTCAGCCAACGAGCGCAAGTTTCAGGTACCACGCACTCGCATCCTCGGCACGTTTCAGCCTTCGCCCTTTGTAGAGCAGGGACCGGGATCGGCAGACGCTCGCTCGGCGAATATGCACAGCCAGATCCTGCATGACCTTGCTGAGTACACGAGTGGTCAATTACGATCAGGACTGGTCAAAAAGACTGTCTGGGTTGCCGACAAGGACGCACGTCAGCCGGACGAGTTGACGGTCAAGAGGTGGCAGCGGTGGGTACGCCGCAACATCCTCGGCACAAAGCCAACGCCCGATGACCCGATGGTCATGCAAGGGCTATCAGCGCAGGAGGTGGGTTCTGACCTGTCCGACCTGCACAGCGATGTAATTACGCGGGACGCACGGGAAGCCATTGCATCGACGCTCGGCGTACCGCACTCGCTCGTCATGTCTAACGCTGCCAACTACGCCACAGCCAAATCGGACCAGTTGGCGTTCATGGCAAACACGGTAGTGCCGCAGGCGCGGCTACTCGCCAACGCTATCAACCAGCAACTGCTGATGCCGCTCGGCTACCACTTGGAGTTTGAGCCGCACAAGACGGAGGTCATGCAGCAGAGCGAGTTGGAGAAGGCGCAGGCAATCGCTCTTGCTGTAGGCGGTCCGGTGCTGTCCGTCAACGAGGGGCGCGAGTTGCTTGGGTACGAGCCGATACAGGGACAGGACGTAGTCGCAGAACAGCCGCAGGAAGTCCGCTCGGCTGATACCGTATCTGATACCAAGAACCTCGACATTCAGCGGTGGCGCACCAAGATCAACCGCAAAGGACGGGACGTGAAGTTTACGCCGGACGCTCTGGCTGACTACGAGGCTGACATCATCCGAGAGCGTCTGGCAACAGGCGCTGATCTGGACGAGGTATTCAGACCGCCCTTCGTGGGTTTTTAGAAGCCGACCGGAGCGAAGCCGAACCGGAAGGCACA
>Ga0222718_10003501_pt1 | contig 13442 bp, 15 predicted proteins | sample C33_27DmetaG_FD_165045 | JGI IMG/M metagenome (GOLD analysis project Ga0222718, IMG submission 165045) | Estuarine water microbial communities from San Francisco Bay, California, United States - C33_27D | ecosystem: Environmental > Aquatic > Marine > Unclassified | place: USA: California... | reverse complement strand
TTTATGCAACTGCTATTGGAGCCGCGTCAACAGCAGCAGGCGCTAACAGCATCGGCGCAGGCGCAGTGGCCCTCGGTGGCTCATACGCCTCCGGCACCGACTCCTTCGCCGCAGCCATCGCCAACAACAGCAGTTCTTATGGTGCTACTGGGGCTAACTCGGTGGCTATTGGTGGATTTGCTAAGTCTAATAATAGCAACTCTATAGCCATTGGAAGAAACTCTCAAGCAACGGGCAGTGGGTCTGTCGCCATTGGCGGTCAAGGATCTGGGTCAGAGCCTATTGCGTCCAACTCTGCCTCTATAGCTATCGGAAGTGGCACAAGGGCTGATGGTATATTTTCAATGGCACTGGGTAGCCGTGCGGTTGCAGGGGGCATCCGTGGCAAACAGGCGTGGACTGGCTATGCAATTTCAGGCAATAGTGATGGCGCTTCACAATCTGGGAAGATGGTTCTTGCACGGAATACAACAGATGCAACGCCCTCTGCTTTAACGACATACAGCAACCCATCAACCACCAACCAAGTCATCCTACCCAACAACTCTGCCTACGCCTTCCACGGCACCATCGTAGCCCGTCAGCAAGCCTCGGCAGGCACTGCATGTGCAGCATGGAAGATTGAGGGTCTGATCCGCAGGGAAGGTTCCGCAGGCGCGACAGTTCTGGTCAACTCAGCTACAACTGTCTTGGACAATACACCCGCTTGGGGCATGGCTCTCAGCGCAGACACGACCAACGGTGGCCTTGCTATTACCGTTACAGGTGCGGCAGCCACAAATATTCGCTGGGTTGCAACAATTCACACGTCAGAAGTCACTTACGCTTAATATAAATAAACTCAAAGGAGAAAACTAATGGCAATTCAACTTGACCTACAAAACTCACAGTATGGCATCGCATTCAACGGTGCTTACTATCGTATCGCAACAGCTGCTGTTTCTCGCATGAGAGCTGGTGGCGCAAAGTTTACAGTAATGATCGACCTATCTGCATACGCAACTACAGAGCCAGGCGATGATACTCGTGAAGTAGACTTCCGCCGCTATCCTGCAGATTATGCAGAAGTCGTGGCGCAAACAGGCGATGATTTTCTTTCTAAGTGCTATGCCTGGGTAATGACACAAGATGATATGGCTGGCTCGGTGGCTGTGTGATGAGCATTGTCATCGACTACACCAAGGGGTTCTTCGAGGCTTCGCCTGCTGGTGAAACAGTCGGTGGCATAAGTTCAGGTACTCTGGACCTCTCCACTGGCAACGTTTTCTCAGATGCGCCCGCTGCCAATGCAACCTACGTCTTCAGCAACCCACCTGCCTCTGGCACGGCATACGGCTTCACGCTCAAGTTAACGCCCTCTGCTACGGTAACTCTGACTTGGCCTGCCTCGGTTGACTGGGCTGGTGGAACGGCTCCTGACGCCCCTGCTAGTGGCGCTACGAATGTTTACACGTTCTACACACAGGATGGTGGGACGACGTATTATGGCTTCCTCGCTGGTGGGGCAATGGCATGAGTGTTGCTAGGCTGATGCAGATGGCTGCGGCTGGCTCTGCTGGCGCTGAGTGGACCGACCCCGACCTAGCTAATGCTTCGTATGATGGCGTTTCGGTCAACCAAGAAGCTGGATCAGAGTTTACCTCTAGCGTCACAATTTTCAGGTTTAAGCCTGACGGAACACGTTGCTATATTGGTGACATTGGAAGTGATAGTATTCATCAATACAGTTTAAGCACTGCTTGGGACTTGTCTACTTCGTCTTTAGACGCAAGTTTTTCAGTTGCTTCTCAGGAAACACAACCTAGAGACATTGCGTTTAGTCCCGATGGGACGGTAATGTTCATGCTTGGGTCTGGAGTGGAGGCTATGTTTGAGTATAGCCTATCTACTGGGTGGGATATTTCAACCGCCTCTTATACTGGTACGTCTTTTAGTAGTTGGCCTTCAGTCTCAGAGGAGCCTGCATCTGTCATTTTTAACGAAGGTGGGACGAAGTGCTATGTTGCGGATTATGGCGTAGATGAAGTTTGGCAATACAGCCTATCCACACCGTACGACTTGTCAAGCATTTCATATGACAGCAAAAAAATAACGGGCCTAGCAACTTACGGTGCGACAGTCTCTGGTATCTATTTTTCCCGAACTGGGGATAAGTTGTTTATATCTTTTAATGAAGCCTCTGGGCAAAGTACAGGCGGTGTTTTCCAATTCAGTTTAACGACTGCTTATGATATATCCACTGCGTCTTACGACAGTGTGTCTTTTATATTAAACGAGGATTGCCCAGCGGGACTTGAGTTTAAGTCTAATGGGACGAAAGCATATAACGCTAACTATACCAACGGGTCTGGCGCAACATACCAATACTCCACAGCATAAGGACTTCCCATGTTACTCATGAAAACATCAAACGGACAGGTAGAGCAATTCCCTTACACGCTCGGAGACCTTCGCCGTGACAACCCGCAGACCAGCTTCCCGAAGAAGATCGGTGACGCTATCCTTGCCAGCTACGGTATCTTCCATGTGATGCCTGAGACGCAGCCTGAGTACGATCCTCTTGTACAGACTGTCGTGCGTGACCCTGCGCCTCACCGTGAAACTCGGACGAAGCAAGCGAAAGATGAAGAACCTGCTGACGTAGCTGTTGGCGAGACCTACGAGACTGGCCGCTGGGTCATCGGCTACACGGTCGAGAACAAGACGCTAGACCAAGCACAGACAGCAGTCCGCGCCCACCGCGACCACCTTCTGGCAGAGACCGACTGGACTGCCCTTGTTGACGGCACTCTTTCCACAGCGATGGCCACCTACCGCCAAGCCCTACGTTATGTGCCGGAGCAAGAGGGGTTTCCCTACGCTGTGACGTGGCCAAGTAAACCCTGATGCTGACTCCAGAAGATTACTCAAACAATAAATATTAAATGATATCGACAGAGTGGAAGCAACGCAATATGATTGCGCGCCGTCTTGAACTTCTTTTAATTGGAAAAGATGCTTGGACGCAAGAACAGCGCGATGAAAATTTAGCTCTTGAACTTATTTGGGAAACGGTTAAGATGATTCGAGTAAAATCAGACGCGCTTGAAGCGATAAATCCTATACCAGAAGACTTCGCAGACGACAGGCACTGGGTGTAAGTCATGCTTGGCGCAGCACCCCTAGCAGCGATGCCTCGGCCGGATGATCTGCGGGTCACACCACCAGAGGGCTCGGCAGATGTATAAATATAATAAAGGAGAATAACAATGGTTACTTTCATGTTTACGGTAATGTTTGTGTCGATGCTAGGTCTAGGCGGATATGCAAATAAAGACGAGTTGAAGAATATGAACGAAGCTCCAGTATATCCAGTAGTGTAATAGGAATCGTTAAATGGCTCAGCCAACCACTAGAAACGAGTTCAAAGAATGGTGCCTAAGAAAATTGGGCCGTCCAGTTATCGAGATAAATGTTGATGAAGATCAGGTCGATGATAGGGTCGATGAGGCCCTATCATATTACTGGGACTATCATTTTGATGGTACAGAGAAAACATTTCTAAAACACGTTCTCACGTCTACCGATATCACAAACAAATATATCACTATCGCAGAGAACATCATTGGTGTAGTAAATATTTTTGATATTGGCGACTCTCTTTCTGTCAATAATCTATTCAACATTCGCTATCAGTTTGCTCTGAATGATATGTATGATATGAGTTCATACAGACTTTCTGAGTATATGATGGCAATGCAGCATATTCAGTTTATTGAAGAGATGCTTGTTGGTAAGCAGCCTATTCGCTACAATCGTCATGTCAATCGTCTTCATATTGATATGGATTGGGAAAAAGTATCTGCTGGTGATTATGTTGTTGCAGAGTGTTACCAGATTGTTGACCCAGCAACATATGGTGATGTTTACAAAGACCGCTGGCTTCAGAACTATGCTACAGCAAAGATTAAGTATCAATGGGGTTCGAACCTCACGAAGTTCAATGGAATGCAACTGCCTGGCGGTGTAACATTCAATGGTGAGCAAATTCTTGCTGATGCACGAGAAGAGATTCAACGTCTCGAAGATGATATGATTAGTTCATATTCCTTACCCGTACATGACCTGACTGGATAAGATTTATGGCAACTTCAGTATACTTCAATAACTTTGAAGCCTCTATGGAACAATATCTCATAGAAGATTTGGTTATTGAGTCAATCAAAATACACGGACATGATATCTACTACATCACAAGAACCGCTGGTGCAGTAGATGACGTTCTGAATGAAGATGACCTCTCTGAATATAAGAGAGCAGACTTCATTGATATGTACATCAAGAACTTTGATGGCTTTGAAGGTGAAGGCGACTTCCTATCAAAGTTTGGATTAGAGATTCGTGATGAGATGACACTGACGATTGCCAGAAGAACATTTGAACTTGACGTAGGACAATATACAAGAAACGATAGACCGCTAGAAGGTGATTTGATTTACTTCCCACTCAACAAGAAGATGTTTGAGGTTAAGTTTGTTGAGCATGAGCCAGTGTTCTATCAGATGGGCGCTCTACAGATGTACGATTTGAGATGTGAAATGTTTGAGTATTCACAAGAGACTTTCAGCACAGGTGTAGCAGAGATTGATACATTGTTTGCTAATTTTGAAACAACTTCTAACACATCTATTGAATATTTGGAATCGCAAGACTCATTTGCTGACAACAGCACCTTTGAAACAGCAGCGGATGGTATCATTGACTTCTCTGAAGCTGATCCTTTCTCTGAAGGAGGTAGGTTCTAATGTTTGGTCATAGTTTTTATCATGGTTCTCTTCGCAGATATGTCACGGTATTTGGTACGTTATTCAACGAGATTCTAATCTCTCGTGAAAATAACAGTAGTGTGACTAAAAAACAATTTCGTGTTCCTATCGCTTATGGTCCAATGCAGAAGTTTCTTGCAAGGATTGAAGGCGACCCAAGTCTGAATAGCCCAGCATCAGTCTCTCTTCCTCGTATGTCGTTTGAAATGACAAATGTATCATACGATCCAGACCGTAGATTGACTGGTAGAGTTCGTAACACGAAAACATCATCAGCTAATAATAACATTTTAACGACTCAGTTTGCACCAGCACCATACAACATGGACTTCACCTTGTCTATTATGGCAAAGTATTCTGAAGATGGTACTAAGATTCTAGAGCAGATATTGCCGTTCTTCAAACCAGAATGGACTGCTTCTGTCAAACTTGTCGATGCTTTAGACGAATATTTTGACATACCCACAATTATGAATTCTGTCACTAGTGAAGAAGTATATGATGGGGATTTCAATACAAGGCGAGTTGTGATTTGGACGCTAACCTTCACAATGAAGGGTTACTTCTTTGGTCCAGTCACCACTAAGAAAATCATCAAGTTTGCTAACGTCAACTTCTATAGCCAGTTTGCAAATGGTGATTATTCTAACAGTTCAATGGAAAGCGTCAAGGTATTCCCAGGCTTACTAGCAAATGGTGACCCAGCAGGATTTGTTTCTAGTCAAACAGTTCGTGCTACAGCAAACGCTCAGATATCTGGTGATAGTGTATCATCGTTCGAAATTCTCAACAATGGTATTGGTTACAATAGCGCTACAGTTACAATCTCTGCTCCTGATTCGGGTAGTAACACTGCAACAGCAAGTGCTAATGTTGTCAACGATGGTATTCGTGAGATTATTCTTACAAGTGGTGGCTCCGGTTACTCAACGACACCAACAGTTACAATTTCAGTACCAGACAATGAATCGATTGATCATTCGCTAATTAATAAGGATGACGATTGGGCATACATTGTTATTGTAGAGGATAGTTAGATGGATGATGATACTATCACTGATGCTTTAGGGTTAGAACCAGTAAAGCATGAAAGTGTTTCAGTCATTATTCCTGAAAAGACAGATAATGATATTGAGAACGACTTCAAATATACAAGAGAAAATCTATATACTGTCATTGAGCAAGGCAACCATGCACTTGAGCAAATGATGGATGTTGCTCGTGCTTCAGAGCATCCAAGAGCGTATGAAGTTGTGTCTACTCTAATGAATACTCTTGTAAATGCTAACAAAGACCTACTCGACCTTTCTAAAAAGAAGCAGGAACTTGCTCCTAAAGAAGGTGGACCACAGACAGTGAATAATAATCTGTTTGTTGGGTCAACAGCCGACTTACAGAAAGCGTTGAAAGAACTGTAATGAGTATCGAAAGACTTGGTTATAACGGAAACGCAAATCTAAAAAGAAAAGACACTCGGATTGAATGGACACAAGAACTCGTAGCAGAGTATGTCAAGTGTGCAAAAGATGTGGTCTACTTTGCTGAAAAGTATATTCAAATCGTTCACGTTGACCACGGTCTTATTCCTATTGTGCTATATGATTATCAAAAAGAAATCATAGAAAAATCTCAAGACTCCAGAAATGTCATCGTTAATACCTCAAGACAAGCGGGTAAGACGACAACCGCTGCCGTTCTCATTCTTCATTACATTTTGTTTCAAGAACATAAAACAGTAGCATTGCTCGCTAACAAGGGTGATGCTGCTAGAGAGATTCTTGACCGTATCAAGATTGCCTTTGAAGCACTTCCAAGATGGATTCAACAAGGCGTTGTCGAGTGGAACAAAGGGTCTGTTGAGTTTGAGAATGGATGTAAGATTATTGCTACCGCAACTTCTTCATCTGCGATTCGTGGTAAATCTGTATCATATCTCTATATTGATGAAACAGCATTCGTAGAGAATTGGGATTCATTCTTCGCTTCAGTCTTTCCAACAATCTCTTCTGGTGAGACAACAAAGATTCTACTAACCTCCACACCAAACGGTCTCAATCACTTCTATAAGACGTTTGAAGGGGCAAAAGAAGAACGTAATGGATATGCTTTTGTAGAAGTTCCTTGGTATAAAGTGCCGGGTCGAGGCGACAAATGGAAGAAAGAAACCCTTGCTTCTATGGACTTTGATGCACAGAAGTTTGCTCAAGAGTTTGAGTGTGAGTTTCTGGGTAGTTCTGGTACACTCATTGACGGGTCTAAGCTCAAGCAGTTATTTCACAAAACACCCATTCAAGACCAAGCTGGCATCAAAGTATATGAGCAACCGCAAAAAGATAGAATGTATGCTTGTGTGGTCGATGTGTCAAGAGGTAAAGGTTTAGATTATTCAGCCTTTCAAATCGTAGACATTACAGCAATGCCATATCAACAGGTATGTGTATACAAAGATAGTCTTGTCACACCTATCGAATACACTGATGTTATACATAGAATGACAACATATTATAATAATGCACACACTCTAGTTGAGATAAACGATATTGGCGGGCAAGTGTCCGATTTACTATATTTTGAATACGAAATTGAAAATTTAATTTCAACTGAATCTGCTGGTAGGTCTGGTAAGAGAATATCAAGTGGATTTAGTGGTAAGAACATCGATAAAGGTATTCGAACAACAAAGTCGGTGAAGGCTACTGGATGCTCTATTTTAAAGATGATGGTAGAGCAAGACCAAATTATTATTAACGACTTTGATACCATCAATGAACTTTCAAAGTTTTCAAGGAGAGGAAATAGCTACGAAGCAGAATCTGGAAGCCATGACGATTTAGTTATGTGTCTCGTTCTGTTCGCTTGGCTATCATCGCAACAATATTTTAGTCAGATTACAGATATCAATACTCTTACGAAACTGAGGCAACGAAGCGAAGAACAAATGATGCAAGACCTCTTGCCTTTTGGTTTCTATGATGCTGGTAACAATGAAACAACACAAGACATTGTTCATGTTGATCGTGGGGATGGAGGATGGTTATCGGATCAGTAAAATATCGTTTTTTATAAATAATAAAAACAATCGATAAATCTCTATTACAAGGAGAAATGAACTATGCCATTTCAAGTAAGCCCAGGTGTTAATGTGTCGGAGATTGATCTCTCGACCGTAGTTCCTGCCGTATCAACAACAGAAGGTGTCATTGTCGGCACTTTTACACAAGGTCAAGTAGAGCAAACAACTCTTATCACTTCTGAGGAAGATTTAGTTGCTCGTTACGGTAAACCAAATTCAAACAACTTTGAAACATTCTTAACTGCCTCTAACTTTCTATCATATGGTAACAAACTATACGTTACTCGTGTAACAGCCGCAGATGCTGTAACTGCTTCTGCTTCTGGTAACACGTCAATCCTCATCGAAACACGCACAGAAGCAGAAGCACTTTCTGGTCAAGGCGAGTTCGTTGCTCAATCAGCAGGCGCATGGGGTAACAATCTAAAAATCTCAGTATGCTTTGACAGTGCAGACTTCTCTGAAGCAATTACACTTTCAACAGGCATTTCCCCAGGCGCTACAACAGTTGGATGCGCTAATACGCAGTTAAATTCAACTGTTGGTGGTTCGAACGGCACAACAAATCTAACTGCCGGTGACGTTCTTCGTGTTGGTAACTCCTCTATTGGATTTCAAGATTTAACCGTTGTATCAACAGCACTTGATGGTGATGATGCTGGTGTTATCACTTTTGCTCCGGCATATCGTCTATCAGACACTTCACCTACGGCAGCAACTCGTAAGTGGGCACATTATCTGAACGTCGATGCTGCGCCTGGTACTTCTAACTCTCATATCGTCGTTGTTGACGAAGATGGTGGTATCTCTGGTACAGCAAACACAATACTCGAAGTCTACGCTGATGTTAGTAGAACAGATGGTGACTTAGATGACCAAGGTAATTCGATTTTCTACAAGGATGTAATCAACGAGCGTTCAAACTACATTTGGACAACTGCTGCTTCACTTGCTGATGGTGCTAACTACACATCATTCACAAATGGTTCCGAAGGCACGAACGGCACAGAATCAACGATTGCTCTATCAAGACTTGCTAGAGGTATCGACCTCTATCAAAATGCAGAAGAGATTGATATCTCTCTTGTTCTTGCTGGTAAAGCAAACACAGTTATCGCTAACTATCTTATCGATAATATCGCTGAAGTTCGTAAAGATTGCGTTGTATTCATCTCACCAGAACGTGATGATGTTGTTGAGCAAGCACTCGGTGCTGAACTTGATCAGGTTCTAGCATTTGAAGCTGCTCTAACTCAATCATCATACGCTGTTGTTGACTCTGGTTACAAATATCAGTATGACAAATATAACGATAAGTTCCGCTATGTTCCACTCAATGGTGACATTGCTGGTCTTTGCGTTCGCACAGATGACACTCGTGACCCGTGGTATTCACCTGCTGGTTACAACCGTGGCATCATCAAGAACGTTGTCAAACTAGCATACAATCCTAAAAAAGGCGAACGTGACCAACTCTATAAAGCTGGTGTAAATCCAGTTATTACTCAATCTGGTCAAGGTACACTTCTCTTTGGTGACAAAACACTACTTGCTAAACCAAGCGCATTTGACCGCATCAACGTTCGTCGTCTCTTTATCGTGCTTGAAAAAGCGATTGCGACTGCCGCTAAGTATTCACTCTTCGAGTTCAACGATGAGTTTACACGGGCACAGTTCCGCAATCTAGTTGAGCCATTCCTTCGTGACGTACAGGGTCGTCGTGGTATCTTTGACTTCCGAGTTGTTTGTGATACATCAAACAATACAAGTGAAGTTATTGACCGCAATGAGTTTATCGGCGACATTTATGTTAAGCCTGCAAGATCAATCAACTTCATTCAGTTGAACTTCGTAGCTGTTAGAACTGGCGTAGAGTTTGAAGAAATCGTAGGTAAGTTCTAATAAAAACGATAAATAGTATTAAACAAAGGAGTTAATATAAATGGCTTTCAACATTCAAGAGATTAGAAGCCAATTAGTGCTAGGGGGAGCGAGAGCATCGCTCTTCCAAGTACAAATTGCTAATCCAGCAAACGGCGCAGGCGACATTAAAGTCCCATTCATGGTCAAAGCAGCACAGATACCAGCATCCACAACGGGTGTGATTGAAGTACCTTACTTTGGTCGCAAAATTAAAGTTGCTGGTGACAGAACATTCGCTGAATGGACAGTCACTATCATCAACGATGAAGACTTTCTCATTCGTAACGCAATGGAACAGTGGATGAACTCAATCAACTCTCACGCTGGTAACATCCGTGAGTTTGGTTCTGCTTCACCTCTACTATATAAGTCTAATGCTCAGATTACACAGTTCTCAAAGACTGGCGTTCCTATCCGTGAGTATACTTTCAATGGTATGTTTCCAACTGAAGTTTCTGCTATTGAAATGGCTTGGGAAACAACTGATGCGATTGAAGAGTTTACAGTTACTTTCCAATACGACTTCTGGGAAGTCTCTGGTGGCGTAACAGGCAACTCAACCGCCTAATATAAATAGATTCATATGGGGGCTGGTACATCCAGTCCCCTCCAATCTATAGAGGTATAATATCAGTATGGCAAGAAATCTATTCGGCTTTGAAATTAAGAGAAAAAAAGAAAATGCAGAAAGCATTGTATCGTTCGCTCCTCCGGCGGATGACGACGGCGCTACAGTTGTAACTGCTGGTGGTGCATATGGCACATATGTCGATCTAGAAGGTTCTGCAAAGAATGAAGCAGAGCTTGTCACAAAATATCGCAATATGGTACAACAGCCCGAAGTGCAAAGAGCAGTTGAAGATATTGTAAATGAAGCAGTTGTGGTGACTGATGATAGAAAGGTCGTTGAGTGCGTTACTGATGACGTAGATCAACCAGATTCAATTAGAAAAAGAATTCGTGAAGAGTTTGACGAAGTTATTCGCTTGTTAGATTTTTCCAATATCGGTTATGATGTTTTTCAGAAGTGGTATGTTGATGGTAGACTTTACTATCACGCTATCATTGATGACACAAACGTCCGTGAGGGTATCAAAGAACTTCGTTTCATTGACCCAAGAAAGATTCGTAAGATAAAAGAAGTTGAACAGAAGCGTGAAGGTGAAATTTCACTTCAAAAAGTAAAGAATGAATATTACGTTTATAATGAAAAGGGATTCAACACTGCAAGTGCTGCTTCGGTAGGCTCTGCTGGTGGAATGGATGGTACAAAAGGTATCAAGATTGCAATAGACTCGATTGTTCATACAACGTCTGGTATTCTAAACGAAAATAATTCTCTCGTTCTTTCTCATCTACATAAGGCAATCAAGCCTATGAATCAGTTGAGAATGCTTGAAGATGCTGCTGTTATCTATCGTATCTCTCGTGCGCCGGAGCGTCGTATTTTCTATATTGATGTTGGTAACTTGCCTAAGATGAAGGCAGAGCAATATCTAAGAGACATGATGGCAAAGCACAAGAACAGGCTTGTTTATGATGCATCTACCGGTGAAGTTCGTGACGACCGTAAGTTTATGACAATGCTAGAAGACTTCTGGCTTCCAAGAAGAGAAGGTGGTAGAGGTACAGAAATCACAACTCTTCCAGGTGGTCAAAATCTTGGTGAGATGGATGATATTTTATATTTTCAAAAGAAGGTATATCAATCGCTTAATGTTCCCATTTCAAGACTCGATACAGAAAATGGCTTCTCTCTCGGTAGGGCTTCTGAGATTACAAGAGATGAAGTGAAGTTCTCTAAGTTTATTAATCGTCTTCGTAATCGCTTCTCTACATTATTCAACAAGGTTCTTGAGAAGCAATTGATTCTAAAGGGTGTGATTGCACCAGAAGATTGGGCTGATATCAAAGCAGGCATTCGCTACGACTTTATGCATGATAACCACTTTGAAGAATTAAAGCAAGCTGAAGTTTTACAGAATCGTCTACAGATTGTTGCTGAGATTGATGAATACACTGGCAAGTATTACTCTCAAAAATGGGTTCGTACAAATGTCCTTCAGCAATCAGAAGATGAAATGAAAGAGATTGATGAACAGATTGAAGAAGAGGGTGAAAAGAACGGCGACGACTTTGACGATGAAATGGATGATAATGAAGCGGAAGATAAGCCTGATCAGGAATCCGATGAATCGTAACGATTATAAATATATGGAGTTAATATAATGGCAGAACATAGCGTAGTAGATTTATTGAAACATGCTCACGAAAATCAACCAAGTGATTTTAAAAATGCGTTTCAAGATATAATGCAGGATAAACTTGGTGCTGCAATCGATGCTAGAAGAGAAGTTATTGCACAGCAGATGATGAATGGTGCCGAAGAGGAAGACTTTGATTTAGATGTTGACCTCGACGATTAACCAGATATTGATAGCACATAAAAATAAAAACAAATTATGAGGAAACCACAAATGCTATCCTTTAAAGATTTACAAGAAGTGCTACAGCCAAAAGCTGCTGGCGAGAAACGTTTCAAAGACAAACACGTCGCTGACACCATCGATTATCCACTAAATGACGCTGAAATCAATAAGGGTACAAAGAAGTCTCCTGCAAAGAAGAAGCGTATTGCTGATAGTGAAGAAGGTAAAGACGCTGCTGTTTATGAAGAAAACGAGAAAATGACTCCTGCTCAAGAGAAGAAGCGGGAAGAAATCGTTATGGCTATGAAGAAGGACAAAGAGAAGCTACAGTCTCGCTATGGCGAAAGCTGGAAGGCTGTAATGTATGCTACTGCTACAAAGCAAGCGATGAGTGAATCCGTTGACCTTGATGAAGACGTTTCTGTATATAAAAAGACTGCAAGAAAAAATAAAAATGACGTTACATATGCTTTTGGTAGAACTAAAAAACTAGATGGCCAGCCAAAAGAAAAGGGTGGATATTGGGTTTGGAAATTGTCGAAGAATTATGATGGAAAAGTTCGGGGTGGTATTAGAAACTCATGGGTATATGTTGAGAAAGATTTATCTTATTCTGATGCTGTCAAATTAATGAATAAAAAACTTGGACGCAAAGAATTTAAAGAAGAAGTTGAACTTGATGAAGCCCTACCTCCACATCTTGCCAAGTATATTGGAAAAGATGGAGATTTTACACCTGAAGTAAAGAAGCGGTTAGGCAAAGATTTTATGAGGAGAATGAAAGTTCCTTCTAAAAAGAAGCCTAACGCTAAAGATGTTACACCAAAGGGCTATGGTCCAGATGAAGAACTGGATGAAAGCGCAGCAGGCATTGCTCAACTCAAAAAAGCATATGAGCCAATGCGTGGTAAGAAAATCAGTTTAGATAACGCTAAGAAGCTATCTGCTATTATGGATAAGTTTGCTGACGATAAAGCAATGCTTATGAAGTTAGTTAAAGCAGACATTCCTTTCGTAACTCAAAGCGCAGTTACAAAACTTATTACGAAGCACAATATGAAGGGTGCTGAGATTAATAAGATGATGAAGGAAGAAAAAGCCTTAACAACTGATGCTCGCTATAAAACATTTAAAGAAAAATTGTTGAAGTTAGGCTATCAGAAAGCTGATATTGATGAAGCTAAATATGAGCTTTATCACAAAGATTTCTCT
>Ga0222718_10003499_pt1 | contig 13447 bp, 18 predicted proteins | sample C33_27DmetaG_FD_165045 | JGI IMG/M metagenome (GOLD analysis project Ga0222718, IMG submission 165045) | Estuarine water microbial communities from San Francisco Bay, California, United States - C33_27D | ecosystem: Environmental > Aquatic > Marine > Unclassified | place: USA: California... | reverse complement strand
GCGCGGCGAACAGGCGTGCTTCTTCTGCGCCGCGCTGGTCTTCACTCAACGTGCGTAGTTGTTCGTAGGTTTCCACCGATAAGATCTCACCCCTAGCTACATAGGCAGCTTGTGCATTGACGCCCTGAATTCTTCCTAGTTTTTTGTATAAGTTTTGCCACCTACGCAGTAGCTCTCCGTGAGCAGGTGTCATGCTCACTTTGCCAAGGTGCTCGTACCTTGCAGTTGTCGCTTTGAATGCACCCGCAAACTTCTCGACCGCCTTGGTGTTCCAGATCCAATCCACGCCGGGTGCTTTGTTTTTCTCGTCGTGCGGTAGCCAGTGCGTCATCCGATACGCCGCCCATGCCCACGGGTTACAAAAGTTTTTTTGCCGCATGGCTTTGAGAACAGGGCGAAGTCGGAACATCGCCTTGCTGTCAACGCGCGGAGTCTTCCCGTAAGTTTTATGCACGATTGCTTTGAACGCTCGAATCATCATCTTGACCGCTGCCGCATCTTCGGGGGGGAAGTGCGGCTGACTAGGATACCGAACCAGCGGGCAGATCGACGGAGTTGGATATGGGGGCAGTGCTGCGAGATCAACGCTCTGCCTTTGTGGTGCAGTCTCATTTAGGCTCTCGATCAAAAAAGTAAAATCGGAGGAGTCCATGTCTTCTAAACCTTTCTTTCTATCGGCATCTCCCGCGCGGCAGCGCGGGGAAAGCGATGAACTTAATCTGCCTATTACGTAGTTACTTAAATAAGGGCAGTGTAAACCCCCGTGTAAACCCCCCTCTGCCAAGCGGCGAGACACGCATCTGCTACCGTCTGCACGTGTCACCCATTCGCCGACTATGACAAGGTGGGCATCCGCAAGCCGGCGTAAGTGCTTATGCGCTGACACACGCGAGAACCCTAGAGACTCTGCAATTTCGCTCGCCGTTACGAGCGCTTCGTCACCACGCGCGTGCTTGATCAGGTACGCGAACACGTCGAAAGATCGTGCGCCGACCTTGGCGATGATGCGCGCGCGTGCTAGTTTATAGTCAGTTCTTTCTCGACCCATTCTCCTTCTCTCCTCGGGTCACGCGGCGCTCAGTTTGTCCATTTACTGAGCGCCGCATTTTTGTTCAAGTCCAGTCGTCGAGCACCGTCGTTTCGTAGCCGACCTTCGCGTACGCGCGGAAGCGTTCGCGCGAGTGTCGGGCGTTCCACTTGTTGCCCGTTTGATCGCCTTGCCCCTTCGGCTCGGCGTCCATGATATCCCACACCTCGAACTCATCTTTGTCTTCGGTGCGCCGCATCCCACGACCTACGCGTTGCAGTGCGGCGATCTCCGACTTGCCACCGGTGCCGATGACAAGCGAGCGCAGCGAAGGGATATCGGTGCCTGTCTGAAAGACGACCGAGCACACGATCACGTCAAGCTCACCGTCCTCAAGTTTGCGGATCGCTTCGTCTCGTTGCGATGTGTTCTTCTCGCCCCACACAAACTCAGCGCGCAGTCCTGCTTTGCGGATCTGCTCGACTAGGATCTTGCCGTGCTTCTTCTCCCGCACGAACACGAGCCCCGGCTTCGCAGCGCGTTCGGCTGCGACGACGAGCGCACGGTTGCGCGCGCGTGACTCGACGACGAACTTCGTGTAGGCGGTTCGCCACTCACGCGCGACGCCTTCCTGTTCGACGCGCAGCATCCGAATGCGTGGTCGCGAGATGTAGCCGCGCTCGATCAAGAGCGACGGTTCGATCTTGTAGATGATCGCGCCGGTCGACGCGATGCTGAACAGCGATTTGCGATCACCACGTGCGAGCGGGGTGCCGCTCATGCCGATGCGCCAGTACGCGGGGATCGCTTGCGCGACTGCGTAGAACGAGTCAGCCGGGAGCGTGTGCACCTCGTCGATGATCATGCACCCGACGGTCGCGAGGTAGTCGCGCAGCTTGGGTTCCTTCTTCATGCGCGATGCGAGCGTCTGGAACGTCGCTGCGGTGAAGCCATCGCACGGTGTCATGTGACCGTCGCCGATGCGCCCCGCTTGCACACCAGGCACGCGCTTCTCCCATCGTCGCGCTGCATTGTGCATGAGGTCCGCTTCGGGTGTGATCATCAGCGTGTTCGTCTTGCCGAGTCGCATCGCGATGCCGATAGCCATCTCAGTCTTCCCGCTGCCCGTCGGTGAGTCGAGGATGCCGCGCGTCTTCTTCACTGCGCGATCGACCGCTTCAAGCTGGTAGTCGCGCAGCCAATCGAGCGGCACGTCCATCGGTTCGCATGGTCGCACGCGCTTGTCGACCACCTCGACGTTGAAGTGCTTGACGATGCCGTTCCTCCGCACGAGCCCGACGAGCCCCGCCGGGAACGTCGAGCCCTTGAGCAACGACACACGCGGCGCGGCACGTGCTTCGACTCGACCATCACGACCACGCACGAACTTGCGTGACTGGTCCTCGAAGGACAGGTACTCGCGCAGCCACACCCGCTCGTCTTCGGTTGCTGAGACGAGTGTGGCTTGCAAGTTGTTGAGGTGAACAATCATTCGGCCCCGCGTTCCTCCCATATCGTGTCGTACTTTAGGCCGAGAATGTCGCAACGCTCTCGTCCCATGTGATCCAAAACATCTTGCCAATGTATATAACGGCGATGCCCTGACTCTTTGAAACCCCGAACCTTCTTCGCGTCTATCCAACGGTATAGCGTCCGAACATCCTTGTGTACTTTGCGTGCGCATTCGCTAGCTAATAGCCAGCCTTTTTCGCGCATAGGTTTTTCTGTGATGTCATTTAGCGACATTAGTTTACTCCTGTTACGTCTAAGAGGGATCGGATACCATCTTCAAGAATACCGCGACCTTCTTCTTCTAGTGCCTCACGCACCGCAGCACGCTCTGACTCGCTATCAAACTTCAATGTTATGTTGAAAGTTTTTTCTTTGAGCGTGTCATCCCCCCCAGTCGAACCTTCAAGCAGGTCGTCTTCGTCTGCGAACTCGACGGCGTTGGTGAGCGCGTCGATCTCTGCCTCGCTGAAGCCGGTGAGTTCAAGTTCGCCGGTGTCGAATCCCATCTCACTCAGCGCTTCAAGCTGACGCCCGACTTCGCCGAGGTCAAGCTCACCGCGCAAGCGGTTCAGCGCAAGTCGCAAGATCTCGGCGTGCTTGCGGTCGCGGGCGATGGCGCACGGGATCTTCTTCAGCCCGACCTCCATCGCTGCGCGCGTGCGGTGCTCACCGTCGACTATGATCGGTTCATCGTCCTCGAACACGACGAGGACGGGTTGCAGGAATCCGTGCTCGCGAATGCCGTTGGTAAGCTGCTCGAACTTCCACGGGTCCATGACGTTTGGATTTGTTGTTGGTAGGTGTCCGAGCGCACTCGGATCAAGTTGTTTAATAGGAATGGTGTTACTCATAGTACCTCTTTCGATAGTTTCTTTAGTCTTATGTCTTTGCGACACCTCTTAGTCATCCGCAGCGTCGCTACGTAAACAAGTTTGACCGGAACGCCGTACTTCTCGGCGACGGCCGCCGGGGCGTCGCCGAGAAGTACGGAGACTCCGTACATATCCTCCTCAGACTTTGTAAGGCGTTTAAGCTGCGTCTTAACACGAGTATTTGCGTCATGATCTTCGTAGCCGTGATCTACCTGCGGGTTGTATTCCTTCTCACTAACGCGCTCCAACTTTATCGACTTCAGATAAGAAGCCCGTGAGGCCGATAGCGGACACAACGCCTTCGCGACGCTGAGGTTCGTCGCGTTGACAGCGACGCGCCAGAGGTACGCGCGCAACGGCACGCCGTGATCGGGGTCGAACTGGCCGTGCGCTTCAAGCATCGCCGCCATCGCATCCTGCTCTATGTCTTCGACGGGGTACGAGACGACGCCCTTGCGACGCCATCGCCTCGCGACTTGTGCTGCGACGGTCTGCATCATCGTCGTGTCCATGTCGCCACCCATCTCCATGCTGCGAGGATGCTCGCCGCACCACCGGCGACGAGCAGTTCGAGTAGTCCTCCACAAGCGCACGCGACCATCAGAGCCACCGCCTTCCGAGTCGTTCGCTCACGAGCATCATCGCGTCGTCGAGTCGTGCTCGCACACGCTTCAAGTGTCGAGCGCTTTCGAGGTGCGATACGCGGCTCGATGGGTTCATTTTCGCGTGGCACGTCTTGCACGTCACCGACTCCATCGCCTTGCGATAGGAGGAAGCGTACTTGATTTTGATTTGCGTGTCCTCGTCACCCGCGGCTTGGTCGACGATGTGTTCGTGCTCCTCAGCCATCCGCCAGCCACCGCGGCCGATGTAGGTAGCGATGGCAATGTCTCGCCGCCATGATCGCACGGCGAAGATCTGCGCGCCGATGGGGCGGTCGGTTCCACACTCGGCTCGTGCACGCATCAACCGGAACTCGAAGCCAGCCGGGAGCGCCCGGTTCGCGTCGCGCTCCAGCTTCATCACGTGCTCGACCGGCTCGCGTCGTTCGTCACGCATCCGGTGGAGCGCTGCGTTGTTCGACTTGATCTGCTTCAACGCGTTCGCGGTGATGGGGTCGCGCTCGCGCGGGTCTTCACCACTCGCGGCGAGTCGCACGTCATCGCGCACAAGCCCGCAGCACTTCGCGTCGGTGTCGAGCGTTTCGCTGATGTGTGCTTCGTCCTCGCCGCACTCGCAGGACAAGTGAACGAGTTGCAGGCCCTCGCGATAGCCCTCGCGAAGCTCCGTCTCGACTTCGGCGAACACCATGGTCACGCGGTGCGTGCCTGTCTCGCTGAACACGCACGGCACCTCGCTCTCGATCTTTACCTGCGTCATGGTCACTCACCCTCCTTGGTGAGTGCGACCATTATCGCGTTGGCTTGCTGCTCTTGAATCTGCGCAGCGATGTCAGACATCTTATCGCCTAACAGGGCCTCGTAACGGGTTAGCTTTGCAAGCATCTTATCGGCTTTGTCTGCGCGGCCACGCATAGCCCTTGCGCCCAGGTCAGAGTCACCGAGCGCGGCATCCATCTCCTCAGAGAAAGTCTTACACTCTTCGGTCAACGCGGTGAGAATCGACTCTACTGCGTCATCTGTTGACATGGCCGGAATGCGATGGACTCGACACGAACTAACCTCGTGCAGTGCGTCGCAAATTTGCTCCCATCGGTCTAGTTTGTGGCTAGGTACAAAGTAGACACCGCCCGTGTCGCGTAGAGATATAGCGTCGCATTCGACTGCTTCTCGAATGAGCCAGCTACTAATGTCGGTGCTAGATAGTTGGTCTAAGTGCTGCCAGTAGTCTTGTTTGACCGTGGCAGCCATCAAGTCGTTCACGCTGTCAGTGGCGTCGACTTCGGGCTGCCCGACGACGTTGACCGTAGCGGTGAGGATAACTTCAAAGTCATCGCCGTCTTGTTCAACGAGAAGAATGCTGTTTACGCCCTTTCGGACGAAGCGCTTTCCACCTGTTGCTTGCGCGGCGACAGCACGGCGGAGAGCGGTCTTAGGCGACGGCGGGCGAGGGGCATTATCGTCGGCATCTTTACGCGCTAGGGCGTCGCTGAGGTCTTGAGCTTGGATCTGATCAGTTGAAGAGAGTCGCCAGTAGGTAATTGTTCCGGCAGCATGGTCATTGGTGTCGGTTGCGATGATGTTGGAATGTACGGTCATGTCGGTTTTTCTTTCTTTGGGTCTTAGAGGGTCGTGGCATGGGATAGGTACGGAAACTGCTGAGGCACTGGCCCCGGCGCTTGCGCCCCTTCACCTTTTCAATATATGCACTCTTCGCTTATTGTGCAACCCCCAAAAATACACAAAAGTGCAAATAGTGCGTAAAGTGCGCAACCTCGAAATAGTTTACCCTCCCCCCTTGCTTTATTGTGCGGAATAGCTATATTGTATAAGAGGGGCGCACGGGGCCGCCCCCGTACAGCCCACCTGCCCCTCTAGAAAGTTACGTAGCAGCCCATGTCCCTTGATACCGCCACCCTGCAAACCCTAGTTCTTACCCCCGGCATTCATTCCCGCGGCCTACGCCCCCTTCTGTGGGGCGCGCCGGGGACCGGTAAGACTGCAAGTTTTGAATCGCTTTGTCGCTCAATGGGCGCTGAATGCTTCACGCTGGTCGCGTCACAAAATGAGCCCTCCGACGTCGGCGGTCTGCCAATGTTCGACGGGGATGGAGGAATGCGATACGCGCTGCCCGACTGGCTTATGAAAGCTGACGAAGTCGCCCGCGGTGGCAAAATCGCTGTTGTTTTTCTTGACGAGTTGACGACCTGCCCGCCGTCCGTGCAGGCGGCCATGCTGCGTCTCGTCAACGAACACGAGGTTCGTGGTTACAAACTCCACAAAGATGTCGTGTTTGTTGCAGCGGCAAATCCAACGGAGTGTGCGGCAGGCGGCTATGACTTAGCGCCACCCGCGGCAAATCGTTGGATGCACCTCGACTGGGGCACACCTAGTGTTGACGAGTGGTGTCAAGGCATGATCGCGGGTTGGGCATCCGAGACAGAAGCACGCCCCGCGAGTGAGATTGTGTCTCTTATGGACAAGAACTTTCCAAAAGAGATCGCGAAGGCAGTCGGCGCGGTGACTGGTTTTACTCGCTCTCGCCGTGACCTTCTTATGGCTATGCCCAAAAAAGGCGACCCAGAGGCTCACAAAGCGTGGGCAAGCCCGCGAACATGGGACTTAGTTACCAAGACAATCGCAGGATGCAGTGTCATGGGAGTCAACGAGGCAGTCGTTGACGATCTTGTGGCAGGCTGCGTCGGACAAGGCCCCGCGTCAGAGTTCTTAGCTTACAGGCTGGCGGCAGACCTTCCTGATCCAGAGGTTCTGCTTGACGCTTCTAACTACAAAGATGTCTTCGAGCTAGACACCAAACGCCCTGACCGGACTTTGGCCGTGCTCAACAGCGTGGCCGCGCTGGTCTGCCCGAAGGACGCAGCGAAGCGGAAGCCCCGCGTCAAGGCAGCATGGGAGATTATCGGCGATGTCAGCGAAGGGGCTGCGGATGTGGCGATGATTGCTGCACGTTCGCTTCTTGTAGCCAAGGCAGTAGACCCCAAGACGACACGTAAGCATCTTCTCAAGTTAGGTCCGGTTATGGCCGCGGCCGGCGAGATCGCAGGTGTACGATGAAGACTAAACTCGATCACAGACAAAAGCTCGCAGCAGCGCGTCATGTTGCCCTCAAACTCGCGCCTTACTACGCTACTGCGTTGTTCTCAATGGTCTTCGTCCCTGTCGAGGGGATGCTTGAGAAACACGGCGCAGCGATGGGTGTCACGAAGACGCTCATATGTCATTACGACCCGCGCGTGGTCACGGAGGAATGGACCCTAGACGATCTGGTGTTTGGGTTGCTCCATGAGGTCGGGCATATCCTCCGCGACCACGCGCAGCGGTGCGAAGAGAATGGCTACGAGCACGCGACGTGGAACCTCGCAGGCGACGCCGCCATCAATGACGACCTCGTGGCGATGGGGCTCAAGCCCCTCAAGACCGACATGCTGCCCGCGAAGATCAAAGACGACACGGGCTCACCGATGCGCGACGGGCTGACCGAAGAAGCGTACTACGATGCGCTCACCAAGCAAGGCGGCGACGGCGATGGTGACGGCGATGGTGACGAGTCGCAAGGTCAGCAGCCGAACGGCAAGCCAGGTCGACCTGGATCGCGAGGCACGCCGTGCGGCGGGTGCAGCGGCAACAAGGTGAGCGATGACCTCGAAGGCGACGACAGCACGAAGGGCCGCAGCGCAGTCGAGGTCGAGCGTGTCAAGAAACAAGTAGCGCGCGAGATCAAAGAGCACATCAAAGAGCACGGCGCGGGCTCGGTGCCTGGCGGGTTGTCACGATGGGCAGACGCCCAACTCGAACCAGCGAAGGTCGCGTGGCAGGACAAGCTCCGCCAGGCAGCACTTCATGGTGTCGAAAAGGTCCGTGGAATGCTGGACTACACTTACCAACGTCCAAGCCGGCGACAATCCGCTATGGGTTACGGGGCAAATACCGTGCTGCTCCCATCAATGTACGCGCCGAAACCGCGTGTCATGGTTGCTGTTGACACGAGCGGGTCGATGGGCAGCGCCGACCTCGTTGAAGCGATGAGCGAAGTTGACGGTGTGATCAAAGAAGTCGGAGGTGAGATCACCATCGGCATCTGCGACGCGGAGATGCACGGGGGCCTTGATAAAGTTCGCACTGTCAGCGAAGCCTGTGACATGCTGAAGGGCGGCGGCGGGACTGACTTCCGCCCTATCTTTGCGGCGGTAGAAGAAGCGTCTGTAAATGCGCGCCCGCACATCGTTATCGTCGCGACAGACGGCGACGGCCCCGCGCCCGAACTACCTCCTAGCAACGTGACCGTGATCTGGCTGCTTGTCGGTTCGCACGCCGTCACCCCGTACACCTCGGGCCGCGGGCGCGTCGAGTGGGGCGAAAAGATCTGGCTCAAGGAGGCAGCGTGAACTTCAGGGCGTTACGCGAACCGCTCGCCGCGCTCGGTGTGCAACTGCACGACGTGCCATCATCGGAGCACGCACGCGATGGGCGATGCAAGTCGTGCGGCGTGCGTGGGTTGAGGGGGGTTGTGGTCGAGGAGTGGTTCCGCGAGCGTTCTGCGCTTCACGCGAGACGCAGGGGGTGGTGTCACATCGCAGACGTGTGCTCCAGCGATTGCGCGATGGCGGTTGCGATTGAGCACCGGCTTATAGAGGACGACTCCCTTTAGCAACAGGATTAGATAATGACTGTAACTAATAAGAATAAAAACAATAATAACAGCGCAAAAATGAACTTGTTTGATTCTCCACTAATGAGTGGTCCGTACAAGTCAGCCACTTGTTTCACAATGAACGAAGTGATAGACTTAGTTATCGTGATCCTTATCGGATGTTTTTTTGTATGTCTCGCTCACTGACAGAGATCAAAGAACTCGAATCGAAGCTACTCACGCACGCGCCGTCGATGCGTGATGAGATCAAACGCCTCGCCGCAATCGCACGCGATGGGCTCGCGCCCGCGAGCTACGTTGCAGTCACCGACGCGCGTGGTCTTCGTCGCGTGATGACTGCCGACGAGTATCGCCGCATGAGCGCAACAGATCTCGCGCACGTGTCACTTCAGGTGCTAGACGAAGCGACTGCACGCGGTATTCTCGACGCATGAAGAATCGAATCGTTGATCTCGTCTTCGCGTGCGTCGTTGCGACGCACGCGTTCGGGTGCGCTGCGTCGCACCGCGTCGCCGTACGTGCCGAGCACACACTCGAAGCCGGCAGCGCTGCGTGGGATGACCACACTGATCACATCATCGCCGTGTGTCGCGCGAAGAACCTTGCAACGCAGGACGAGCGGCGTGCGTGCGTCGACGAATCGTTCACGCTCGACAAGGACGTGGTGAAGCCTGCAATCGTCGCAGCCGTGCTCGCGTTGCGTGCGTACTGGATCGGCGTCGCGATGGACGAGCCACCGCGTGAACTCAAGCTGTACCTTCGCAACTTTGCGGAGGCCGTGAAAGACCTACCGCCCGAGTTCTTTGCGGGCCTTCAAAAGATTGTGAAGTGACCATGAGAGAAGTATTTCAGTTCGTCGCCATGCTCATCGAAGAGATCACCGAGGCCGTGCGCCAAGGGGTCAGCGATGAGGAGATCCGTCAACGCATCGCCGCACCGAATAGCGCAGGCGACAAGCTCATCAAAGCGATCAAGGCACGCGGCGACAAGTTCAACGACTTCATCGACAACGGATGACGCACCCCGGCAAACTGATAGCGGTCGAAGGCATCGACGGCGCAGGCACGACAACGCAGTCGGGCCTGCTCGTTGAGGAACTGCGACGCCGTGGTCACGACGTGGTGCTCACCGCCGAGCCAAGCGGCACCGCCATCACGGCGCGCTTGCGTGAGTGGATGAAGAGCGAAGACGTGCCGCCGCACGATCTGCTTCTTTGCTTCTGCGCCGACCGTGCGATCCATCTGCACGAGACGATCCTGCCGGCGTTGCAACGCGGCGCGCTTGTCGTGTGCGACCGCTACACGTTGAGCACCCTCGCCTACCAGTCGCTCGACAACGACCCCGCCCTCGTCCGTTCATTGTGTCATCTTCATCCCGCTCCCGATCTCACCGTCATCCTCAACCCGCCGATCTCTCTCGCAGCCGAGCGCGTGCGAAGTCGAAGGCTCCTGCCAGACCGATACGAGCGCAGCGCGGCGCTTCAGTTCCACGCCGCGACCATGTACCGCGACGAGAACAACTGGCGCGGCCCGACGGTGCTGCTCGACACGGAGCACGGGACGCTGATGGAGCAGCACGATTCGATCTTGAAAGCGCTCGACTTGAAGGTGCCGTGGTGCGCGAAGTGATCATCGGCCTCGACCTCGGCACTCACTGCGGGTGGTGCATCATGCACGGCCGGCGACACGTCGACTCTGGCACGTGGAAACTCTTGACGCGCAAGCAAGGCGAGCACCGCGGGCAGCGGTGGCTTCGCTTCGCTGACGCGCTCGCTGCAACGTACGACCGCGCGCGGGAGATGTTCCCGCGGTCGAAGATCGTGATCGCGTTCGAGGAGGTGCGCCGTCACGTCGGCACCATTGCCGCGCACGTCTACGGCGGGCTGCTCTCGCACGTTGAGATGTTCAGCGCGTTGCACCCCGAAGTCGAGGTCGTGCCCATCGGCGTCAGCAAGTGGAAGAAGATCGCGACGGGCAACGGCGCCGCAAAGAAGGATCAGTACATCGCCGCGGTCAACAGCCGCTTCAACAAGCGGCTCGCGATGAAGCACGAAGACGAAGCCGCCGCGCTCGGTGTCGCCGAGGCCGTGCGCTTGCAACGTGAGGGGGCGGCATGAAGTTCGTGCTGTTCCCGATAAAAGATGCTCTAGGAGTTAACATAGGGGTCGCAGGTGTCACAGAAGAGGGTAGCCTCCTCGACCCCTTTTACTTGGAGGGTAAAAGCACTGACGAGGTCGCTAAGGCTGTAGCAGAGTCTATAAAAGCCGCCGACAAGACGGCTAAAGTCAGTTTCACTTCGCAACCGGATGCCCACCCCCTAGTTGTACGTGCGCTAAAGCTGGCTGCGCACGCAGAGGAAGATACCCCCGATGTTTTAGTAGAGGGGTTTCTTTGCCAAAGTTGCACACACACCAGGGTATGTGCGGTTGCTAGCGCAATAATGACACTTCGTACTGTCGATATACGGATTACATCATGTGAAGCCTACACTGAGAAAAAGAAGGAGAAACCCAATGACTGAAAAACGAAGAGAGTTTGACTATTTACTACCACCCGAGGAATGCGAGCGCGTGTACGAAGTCCTCGACGGGCACCCCGCGCTCGACCCTTGCGGGCACCCAGACCAGTTTCTACAAGCAGAGCGTGTCCTGTACGGGACAAACATTGACGACGATGGGATGCTTGTGTCATGGCAGGGAAAAAAAGTTTTTCTCAACGCACCACATGGCGAGCGCGAGCCTAAACACCCTACTGACTTTTGCTGGTACCCCTTTACCAAGTGGATGACAAAAGCGAGTATCGAGTCGCAACGCGGCGCGACCGTGTTGGCGTTCTTGCCTGCAACGACCGACCGCAGATGGTTTCATAACTATGTTTCTGAGGCGACAAGCATTGTACTTCTTGAACAAAGAGTAAAATGTTATGTGCCCGACCGGGCGACAACTCAGGGTGCACCTTCACGCGGAGCACAGCCTATGACACCGCATATGCTCGCACTTTGGACAAGCGACCCCGTCATCGCAGAGCAGTTTTATCTCGCGTACAAGTCACGCGGGATGATTGTTGAACCGCGGCCTCTTAGCTAGAGCTAAGAGGCGTCTGAGCCGGCAGCGGGCGCGTCAGGTGCCTCACCGCCATCGTCGCCGAGGTCGACGGCGACGGGCTCGGTGAGCGAGCGTGACTGCACGACCGACCGCGCAGCCGCGGCGACCATGAAGACGCCGAGCAGGAGGTCTTCGGTGACGGCGAAGATCTCAAGCTCGTACGCGACGAGCATGACGCCCGCGATGATGAAGGCGAGCGGGTCGGGGTTGCGACGGACGAGTGCGAGTGCGGCGTTGATCATTTTCAAGTTCCCATGATGGAGCGGATGAACTCGGCGAGCGCGTACACGCCACCGCCGCCGAGCGCCCCGACTCCAGCGGCCTTCGCTTTGTGGACTGCGAGCGCGCGCTTCAGCGATTCGAGATCGCGCTCGACTTCACGAAGCAGCGACTCGACTTGCGACACGCGATGCTGTTGCATCGGCCATCGTTCTTCGTCGCGAACTTGAAGCTGCGTGATCGCTTGCTTCAGTTCAGCGAGTTCGCCACGCTGCGACTTTTGTTCTTGATGCACCTCGTCGAGTTTAGCGACAACGAGATCGAGTGTGGCGTTCGGCATGATGAAAACTTTACTGCACCGCGTCGGCGCGTGTGAGGGTCCACGTCGTGAGTGCGTGGATGCGTTCGGTGTCGCTCGCCCACTCCTGTCGAAGCTCAAGAGCAAAAGCGTTCTCTACGATGACGGGGTACTGGCCGCCACCTCCCGCAAGGTCAGCGAGGGAACCGCTGCCTCCTGCGAGCGCGCGTTGATCTGTCGCGGCACCGGCGAGACTCGTGTACTCAGTCCACCCATAGCTTGTTGTCGTGATGTCCCAGTTGCCTCCAACGCCGCCGCCGTCCCAAACAGCGGAACCAGCCATCTTGTGATACCGGGTGTCCTGCGTCGCCTCATCCCAGTACACGATGTCGATGCTGAACATCACAACCTCGCCGACGCTGGTATCTCGTGGTGCCGACACGATAACCGCAACACGGTCAGTCGCAGGCGATACCGCCTTCGCTCCGATGGCGAAGGTCTCGCCATTCGAGAGCGTACGCACAAGAGGCCCATCAGTGCCCGACGTGAATGGGTGATTCGCTGCGGACCAGTGAAGTTGAGAAGTCTCTGAGACAACCGCACTGTTCGCATTCGTTGTCGCCTCAAGGCGCAGGTCGTCATTCGTGCCGTTGCCAAGTCGAACCGCGCTGTTCGTTGTCGGTGCATCGAGTACAACACCGTCAGCAGCCGCGTTCCCAGTAACGGTTACGGCGTCAGGTGAGGTAACAACCACGTCTCCGCTGGTCGTGGTGCGAAGCAGAAGATTTGCTGCATCTGCCTGCACAGTCGTTGGACCGCCCGTACCTGATAGCGCTGCGGTATTTCCTGACAGGCTCAGAAGGGTTGAGGCTGTCGCACTAAAGTTCGCACCGTTGAAAATGTTGGTGCCGCCCGTGAACGCATTGTCGTTGCCGAGCGACGCCTTGCGCAAGTCGAGTTCATCGAGCGCCGAGTCCACCGTCGCAGTCGCACCGAGCGGCGGCAGGTCGGGGCCGCTGCTGCCGGTGCCGTCGAACGTGATGGCGGTCGACGGGTGCGCGTTGCCGGTGTTGCTGATGTGGTTCTGAAGGTCTTGCGCGAGCTGAGTCGCGAAGCCGGTGATC
>Ga0222718_10003498_pt1 | contig 13447 bp, 15 predicted proteins | sample C33_27DmetaG_FD_165045 | JGI IMG/M metagenome (GOLD analysis project Ga0222718, IMG submission 165045) | Estuarine water microbial communities from San Francisco Bay, California, United States - C33_27D | ecosystem: Environmental > Aquatic > Marine > Unclassified | place: USA: California... | reverse complement strand
CCATTTGGCTCGATCTCGATCGTGCTATCGCCGAGTCGGCACAGTCCTCGATCAATGCGATCGCCACCGCCTGTGCGGCGAGTGCCGAGTGCTCAACCACGACCGACGACTTCGCCGCCCTCCTCGACCGCACCGTTGCCAAGCTCGATGGCCAACCGATGGTGGTCCCTCTCGCGCAAGGGGAAAACGGTTTCGGTTTCGATGTCACGGTCCGACTCGACGGGCGCCGGCTCGCCGAACTCACGTTCCTGTTGCTCTACAGCGAGCAAACCATCGCCGGGCTTCCTGGCGCCATCGCCGGGATCGAGGTGGGTGATGGCAACGCAGCGCGCTGGCTTACAGCCACCGGGAGCCGGATGCTTGCGTCGGTCCACGATGCCAACAATGAGGGCTCCTTCTTCGCCGTGCAGTGCGCAGAGCGCCTCGATCAAGCCGGCGGTGTCGACGCCACCATCGATGGGTTTTCCGGTGCAATCGTCACGACGGCTTTGGCTGAGTCGTGTGCAGCATGGCCGGTAACACGGCAAGCGACGCCCGGCCCGATCTTTTCGAACCTGCCGGTCTTGCTGCTCTCGGGCACCTTCGATCCGATCACGCCACCGGCGTATGCAGAAGCCGTGGCTGAGTCGCTGTCGAACAGCACGCTGGTCACTCAGGGGGGACGCAGTCATGGCATCTGGATCGGCAACAACTGCGTCCAGGGAATCGTCGCTGCCTTCATCAAAGACGGCGGAGCCGCGCCGGCCATCGACTGCGCTGACCAGCCGACACCCGTCGACTGGTTCACCCCGGGCTGATCCGCGAGGCTGAGCCGATGGTGCTCAATGGCAAGACGATTCTCATCTCCGGAGTTGGTCCCGGGCTCGGTGGCTCGTGCGCAGCCGCTGCGTTGCGCGACGGCGCAAACGTCATCGCCACCGCCCGGAACCTGGAACGGCTGGAAGCGGCCATGGCCGAGCTCGACCCATCGGGGGGGCGCACACTCGCGATCGGTGCCGACATCATGGATTGTGGTGCGGTGACAGCAGCCGTTGATGCCGGCGTGGCGAAGTTCGGTGCGCTCGACGGCGTGGTGAACGTTGCCGCCTACGACGCCATCATCGGTACGTTGCTCGATACCGACGATGAGACGTTCCGATCGGTGCTTGAGGTCAACGTGTTTGGCACGACGAACCTCGTGCGAGCCTGTGTGCCGGCACTGCGGGTGAACGGCGGCGGTTCGATCGTGATCATCGGATCGCAATCGGCACATAAGCCGAACCCGGTACCCCAAGGGCCCTACGGTCCCTCGAAGGCGGCGTTGATCGCCGTCGCCCGCGACCTAGCCAACGACCTCGGGCCTGACGGAATCCGGGTGAACACGGTCGTTCCGACGTGGATGTGGGGTCCGAACGTCGAGCTCTACTGCAAGTGGCAGGCGAGTGAGCGCGGGGTCGAGCCCGCCGACATCAAGGCCGAGATCGAGTCGGGAATGGCCCTGCGGGAGATGCCTACCGATGCCGACGTCGCCGAGTCGGTGATCTTCTTCCTGTCTGATCGGAGTCGGATGGTCACTGGTCAACGCATCATCGTGAACGCCGGCGAGTACTTCGACACGTGACTAAACCCGTCCCTGCGCTCGCAGCTGCATCGATGGTCATCATCGATGACCGTCCCGACCTGCACGTGCTCATCGGCAAGCGGCGACCCGGCGCGTTCGTGGGCGACAGGATCGTCTTTCCCGGCGGTGCAGTTGATGCCGTCGATTTCGAGGTCGGGCCGCAGCGCGTTCTGGGCGCTTCGGCACCGGGTCTCTCGGCAGCCGATGCTGCCGGGTATCTCCATGCGGCCGTCTGCGAAAGCCGCGAGGAGGTTGGTCTCTGGCCTCAGGCTGAGGCAGTCATCGACGGCGCCCGATTCGTGGCCGTCGGTCATTGGGTCACCCCTCAGGGGACACCCCGCCGCTATGACACCCGCTTCTTTTTGGCCCGGTATCCGGGAGGCGAGGCGGCGGTGTGCGATCCGGAGCTTGTCGATGTGGGGGGGGCGCCCAAGCAACACGCTCAATCGGCTTGCGGTGGGGGGACTGCGTGCGCTTGCACCCACGATCTCGTTCCTTACCGCTCTGTCGCACTATCGAAATGTGGAAGAAGCCTTCTCAGGAACACAACTCGGCCATGAACGCACCTATGACGGGGGAGTCACCACGCTTTGAAACGTCAGCCGCCAACGGGAGCAGAAGAAAACAAGATACTGAGCGTTTCGGTTCCGTTTCGATTTGTTTACGTCTCGATCTGACAGCGTTGCGCCTTTCGACTAGAGTCGACATTGGGTTCGGTGATCTGCGGAAGCAGGGCCGTGCATCACCTGCTCGGAGGCGTGAGTGTCTCCGATCCCCCTCCAGGGAAACTAGGGTCCGGTCGGCGGAAACCGGCGGCCGGGCCCAAGCCCCGGTCTGCCACCGGTGCTAGAACCGGACACGTGAACGACGCACCTCGACCACTGCTCGCGGAGTTCATCGGCACGCTGTTTCTTCTGGCCGGAGTTATTGGGTCGGGAATCATGGCCGAGCGGCTGACCGACGATGTTGGTCTGCAGCTTCTGGCGAATGCGGCCGCAACAGTCGGTGTCCTCTACACCATCATTGTGATGTTCGGTCCGGTGAGTGGGGCTCATTTCAACCCGGTGGTGACGCTCGCCGAAGCAGTGCTGGGCGACCGGCCATGGTCGGACGTGGCCCCCTACATCGCCGCCCAGATCGCAGGTGGCGCCGTCGGAGCAATGATTGCCAACCTGATGTTCGAACTCGACCCCATCAACGTCAGCGCGAAGGTCCGTGAAGGCGAGGGCCAGTTCATCGGCGAGATCGTCGCCACGTTCGGCTTGGTGTTCCTCGTCTTTGCGCTCGTTCGATCGGACCGTGACCGTCTCGTAGCAGGAGCCGTTGCCGCGTACATCGGTGGTGCGTACTGGTTCACGTCGTCGACCTCGTTCGCCAACCCGGCAGTAACCGTGACCCGAACGCTGTCCGATACGTTCGCCGGCATCGACCCGGCAAACGCGCCGATGTTCGTAGTGATGCAGTTGGTTGGCGCAGGGCTCGCTGTTGCCGCCCTACGAGTGATCTATCCGAGCGACTGACGTGGAGGTCATCATCGTTCGCCATGGTCGCCCCGTCATCGATCGCCGCAACGACGGCACCGTCGCAGATCCGGTGCTCGACGAGCACGGCGACTGGCAGGCGGAGCGGGTGTCTTCATGGCTCGCCCACGAGGACGTCGACGCGATTATTGCCAGTCCGAAAATCCGAGCGATCGCGACCGTACGGCCACTCGCTGACGTTCTCGGCCTCGAGATCGGCATCGTCCCCGACTTCGACGAGATTGATCGCAATTCGTCTGTGTACGTACCGACCGACATCTGGGAGACCCACGCGCAAGACCTGCTCCAAGGCCTCACCGAAGAGCGCTACGCCGACATCGGGTACGACCCACCCGAGGTTTTCGCCGAACGGGTGCACTGCGCCTGGCATGACTTCGTTGCTCGTCGCCTCGGCGACAAGGTCGTCCTCGCGTGCCACGGCGGCACCATTCGCGAGATCGTCCGTGCCGTACTCGGCGATGCAGCCCCGAGCTTTCACGTGAAGGTCGAGTTCGCATCGATCACCCGCATCCGGGTCGAGAAGTCCCGCTCGGTGCTGCTTTCGCTCAACGAGACCGGGCACTTCGATGCCGACCGAATCGCGATGCGGGGAGCCATGAACACCGCTTCTACGCTGGGGTCATGAGTCTCCCGTTCCGGGCGTTCGACGCCGACAATCACTACTACGAAGCGGTGGACGCATTCATTCGCCACGTCGATCCGCGCATGCACAAGCGTTGTATGCAGTGGGCTCAGATCGACGGCCGCCAGCGTCTCTTGGTGGGTGGTCGCGTGAACCGCTTCATCCCGAATCCGACGTTCGATCCGGTTGCCCGGCCCGGATGTCTCGACGAGTACTTCCGGGGCAAGGTCGCCAGGTCCGACATGCGCGAAGCGTTCGGCGAACTCGTCCCGATCCCTGACGAGTATCGCAACCGCGACGCCCGCATTGCGATCATGGATGAGCAGGGGCTTGAGGCCTGCTTCTTGTTCCCGACGCTCGGCGTCGGCATGGAATCGGCCCTCGAAGGTGATGTCGATGCGACCGTGGCCGCCTTCGAAGGGTTCAACAAGTGGCTCGACGACGACTGGGGGTTCGCCTACCAGAACCGCATCATCACAGCGGGCTACATCACGCTCGCGGATGTCGACATGGCACTCGACCAACTCGACTGGATGATCGAGCGCGATGTGAGAGTGGTGAACATGCGACCGTCTTCGGTTCTCGGTCGCGACGGCCGTCGTCGGTCGCTCGGCGACCCGATGTTTGCACCGTTTTGGCAGAAGATGAACGACCACGGCATCACGCTCGCCATGCACAGCGGTGACGCCGGCTACGCGTTTCTGGCTGACTACTGGGGGGTCAACGCCGAATTCGAGGCGTTCCGACAGAACGCATTCAAGACGTTGCTGACCCACTCGCCGATCAGTGACGCGCTCGCCTCGCTCATCGCAGAGGGCGTGCTCAGCGAGAACCGGAACCTGCGGGTCTGCACGATCGAGACCGGTTCTGAATGGGTCCAGCCATTACTGAAAAAGTTCGAGAAGGTTTACAAGCAGCAAAGGCATGCGTTTGCCGAGGATCCAATCGAGGTGTTCACCCGCCAGGTGTGGGTGTCGCCCTATTACGAGGACGATCTCCACGACCTCAAGGCCAAGATCGGGGCGAGGCACATGCTGTTCGGCTCTGATTGGCCCCACGCCGAAGGTCTTGCCAATCCGGTTGCGTTCGTCGACGACCTCGAAGGTTTTGATGATGCTGAGATCGAACTGATCATGCGAAGCAACGGCATGGCGCTCGCGGAACGAAACGTCTGATGCTTCCCCTCGTCGACACGATCCGGGTTTCGTTGCACATCGTGGCGGTGTGCGTCTGGGTCGGGGGTCAAGTGGTGCTGGCTGCGCTCGTGCCCATCCTGCGAGAGATCGGCTCCGACGCTCCCAAGCGGGTTGCACAGCGATTCGGTCAGGTTTCTTGGCCGTTCTTCGGCCTGGCTGTCGTGACCGGAATCTGGAGTCTGCTCGAGGTGCCAAGTAACACGACCACCGGCTACCACGTCACGCTCGGCATCAAGATCCTGCTCGTGGTTACCTCGGGTGGCGCAGCCTTCGTTCACACGCGCACGCCTTCGCCGGCCGTTCGCGGAGCAACCGGGGGCCTTGGTCTGCTCGCCGCCCTCGCAGCATTGGTGCTCGGCGTCCGGTTGTGACGACGACCGAGCCGATGATCGGCGACGATGGCGTCGCTCGCTGTCGGTGGCCGGGGACGGCGCCCGACTACATCGACTACCACGACCACGAGTGGGGCCACCCGGTCGTTGATGATGTGCGGTTGTTCGAGAAGATCTGCCTCGAGGGATTTCAGTCCGGTCTCGCCTGGATCACGATCCTTCGCAAGCGTGAGAACTTCCGCGCCGCGTTCGACGGTTTCGATTTCCAACTCGTTGCCGCCTATGACGAAGAAGACGTCAACCGACTTCTAGGCGACGCCGGCATTGTTCGTCATCAGGGAAAGATCCGATCGACGATCAACAATGCAGCGCGTGCTGTCGAGATGGTCGAGTCAGAGGGATCTCTGGCCTCGTACTTCTGGGGGTGGGAAGCGACGGAAGACGAGGTGGACCAACGTGAAGGTTTCCGTGTTCCTGCGATGACGCCTACCTCGGCTGCGATCGCCAAGGACTTGAAGAAACGAGGCTGGAGCTTCGTTGGGCCGACCACGATCTATGCATTCATGCAGGCCATGGGTTTGGTGAACGATCACCTCCCGGGCTGCGAAGCCCGATCGATTTGCGACGAACATCGAGCTTCGTTGCGGTCCTCACACTGAGGCGACGCAGCGGATGGAGCCCCGGTAGCGTCAGCCCCGATGAGCCACGTGCAGAGTGAGCCCCGCGCCGAGGACAAGCCGATGGCGCCGTCCGACTGGTCGTTCCTGCTCATCGTCTCGTCGATCTGGGGCGCGTCGTTCTTGTTCATGGCGATAGCGCTCGATGACTTCGAGCCTGGTCTGGTGACCTTGCTTCGGGTCGGCTTCGGGTTCGCGACCCTTTCCCTGCTCCCTGCGGCTCGCCAACCCATCCCGCGCCGTGCATGGAGGCGAGTCGGGTTGCTCGGTGTCACGTGGATGGCACTCCCACTCTCGTTGTTCCCGATTGCACAGCAGTGGATCGACTCGTCGATGACCGGGATGCTCAACAGCGCGATGCCGATTGCAGCAGTGCTCGTCGCTTGGATCGGGTTTGGGATCCCGACCGGTCCTCGACGCCTCGGTGGAGTGGCTGTGGGCATCACCGGCATCGTGATCATCGGCGTGCCAGAGGCATCTACCGCCGGCACCAACGCCGCCGGTGTACTCCTCGTGCTCGTCGCAGTCACGTCCTACGGCTTCGCAGCGAGCATTGCGGGTCCTCTCCAGCGGGAGTATGGCTCGGTCCCCGTCGTGTTTCGGGCGCTGGGTGTGGCGTGTGTTCTGTGCTTGCCGCTCGGAATTGTCGACGCCGTCGCCTCAACGTTCGGCTGGGCTGCGCTCGCAGCATGTGTTGTGGTCGGTGTCGGTGGCACTGGCATCGCGTTCGCGATTGCAGCGACGCTCAATGGGCGGGTCGGCGCGGTTCGGATGTCACTCGTGACCTACATCATCCCGATCGTGTCGATTGTGCTTGGTGTGCTTTTCCGAGACGAGACGGTGACGATCTGGGCGATGATCGGTACGGCCGTGGTCCTCGCTGGTGCCTTTCTCAGTTCCCGCGTCGACTAGATGCGTGTGTCGGGGCGCTCGTAGCTCGTGCCCGGGCCGGCGTACGCGAGCCCGTACCCGGGGTTGAACGCCCAGTCGAGCGACGGTGGATCTGCCGTGGCCGACTTCCACCACGTGATCAAACGGTCCTCGTTCGCATAGTCGAATGGGTCCTCGATGATGCGCTCAGCCTCGCCTCCGTCGTCGGGTGGGTTCTCTGCGAGCCAACGCGCCGTGCGGGCAACGGCCTCACGGGCCGGTACGACATCGCGGTACCCCAGCAGGGTGCGGAGCTTGGACGTGTCGTACACGCGGTGGTGTGATGTCGGCCCGGCAAGAAGGGGCCAGGCCGGCCGAGCGAGGTTCGCAGGCATCGAGACGAGCTCCCACTCGTGGTGGAGTTCGGCCGCGCAGATCTCGACGGTCTGGCGAATCGTGAGACATTCGTCGTCGGCAGCATTGAACAGCTCGCCTTTTGCAGCATCGGGTTGGTCGACTGCGAGCAGGATCGCATGGGCGAGGTTGTCGACGTAGCCGAACACGTTGAGGAGAGCTCCGCCGTCGGGCAGCACGATGTGCGGTCGTCCGTCGAGAATCCGACGAACGATCGACCACTCGCGGGGCGCGAGCTGCCGTGGGCCGTACACCCAGGGGTAGCGGAAATGCGTCGCATCCGGTTGGTACTCGAACAGTTGCCGCTCGGTGGCGGCAATGCGGTACGACTTGCCGTCGTCGCCCTCGTCAGCGGTCGGCGCGTCCTCGGCGATCGGCACCGGTAGCCCGGGGGGCGAGTGCCGCCACGGATCGAAGTAGCCCCGGTAGGCCGGACCGCCGCCGACGGAGACGAAGTGGCCGACCTGTCCGGCGAGCACCGAAGCGATCGTGCGGAGCCGACCGTAGGTGACCACGGCCGCGTCCCATGTCTCGGCGCCGATGGTGGCGGTGAGTGATTCTTCGTCGCGAATGTCGGTGTGGATGTGACGAAGATGTTCGACCTCGGGTAACTCGTGGGCCCCGGTGTGACAGATGACGACGTCATGGCCGCGTGCCTCAAGCCCGGCGACGATCGCTGGGCCGGTGGGTCCCGTGCCGCCGACGACGAGGACGCGCATCGGCTACGCGCTCGCGCTCTCGCCCTCGAACCGGTCGCGCAACACTCGCGTGAGGGCCGTTCCGGTCGGGTTGCGGGGAATCGCGTCGATAACGGTCATTGCGTTGGATTCAGGTTGGCGCGCTTGGTGATGAAGTGGCCGACGTTGTTGGACATGGCGGGATGATAAACCCACCACCATGGATGATGTTCTCCACGTCGACGTCGACAGCTCGGTGGCCACGGTGTGGCTCAATCGCCCGCATGTTCGCAACGCGCTCAGCGCGCTGTTGATCGGTGGGCTGCGCGAAACGATGGCTGCCCTCGACGCCAATCCCGCTATCGGCGCCATCGTGCTCACCGGGGCCGATCCGGCATTCTGCGCCGGGCTCGACCTCTCGGAGGTAGCGGCAGGCTCGGTTGGTAGTGGGGGAGCGGGCATGCCGATCCCGGCCGATCGAGGCACGCCGGTCATCGGTGCGATCAATGGCCCGGCGGTGACCGGTGGTCTCGAGTTAGCACTGATGTGTGACTTCTTGATCGCTTCGGACCGGGCATCGTTCGCCGACACCCACGCGCGGGTCGGGATCCTCCCCGGTTGGGGTCTCACGGTCGAACTTCCCCGCGCGATCGGTCTGCGGCGTGCTCGACAAATGAGCTTCACAGGCAACTACATCGCTGCCGATCAAGCGCTCGAGTGGGGCCTCGTCAACGAAGTTGTCCCGCACGAGCGGCTCGTTAGTCGAGCTCAGACCTTGGCCGCCGACATCGTCAGCATCGACGCCGGGACGATCGCGGCGATGAAGCGGCTGTATTGGGCGACTGGCTCGGTGGCCTCTGGCGAGGCGTACACGGTCGAACGCGAGGTCAACCGGTCATGGACCGATCGGGGCAGGTTTGACCGTGCGTCGTTCGCAGCGCGTCGGGCCGACATCGAGGCCCGGGGGTCGAGCCAGATCGAGGGAACCTCAGAAATGGGCTGAACGGCGGCCCCACGAATCAGCGGAAAACACAGCGCAGACGCAGAGATGCACCCGACCGAGGCAATGCATCTGCCAGTCAGATGAGCAGCTAGCGTCGGCCCATGTCTGGTGATGCTGCGATGAGAACCCTCGGGGACAACTTTCCTGTCCCCACCTTCGACGATTCGGCGTGGGTCACGCCGAAGCCCCTTTCGCAAGCGAAAGTGGCGATCGTCACGTCGGCAGCCATCCACACGACTGCCGACGAGCGGTTCGCTCCGGGTGATACGGGTTTCCGATTCGTGCCTCGTGCGGCGCGCGATCTCGTACTCGGGCACTGGAGCCCCAACTTCGATCGAACGGGATTTGCGCTCGACCTCAACGTCGTCTTTCCGATCGATCGTCTCGAGGAGCTGGCGACCGAGGGCACAATCGGTTCGGTTGCCCCCCGACACGTCGCGTTTGCGGGAAATCAGCCCGACGACGTGGCCACGATCATTCACGACACCGGTCCTGCGGCCGCCGCCGAGCTGAAAGCCGATGGTGTCGACATTGTGATCCTCACGCCGGTTTGACCGCTCTGCACGCGCACCGTGTGTGCGCTCGCCCACGTCATCGAGAAGGCCGGTATCGCAACCGTCACCTTGGCGTCGACGCTGTCGGTGGCTGAACGGATGAAGCCTCCGCGTGCCCTCTGGGCCGACTTCCCCCTCGGCCGGCCGCTCGGTCACCCGCAGGATGCTGCGTTCCAGCACGACGTGCTGCGCCGCGCGTTCGCTTTGCTCGACGAGAGCGTCGGCCCGGTCCTCGTTCATCATCCCGATGTCATCGAATCCGACGAGACGCCGCTCAGCTGCACGATCCCACCCGCCTACGACGCTGATGCGTCGCCTGCGGTGCAGGAGATCCGCGGTCTACGAAAAGCCTACGAACGCTCGGTCGATGCTCGCCACGGCGTGACCGGGGTCGGTCGGTCGATCGGCCCCGACGACATCGAGCATGCCGTCGGTGTCTTGCAGTCCATCGTCGACGGGACGCCGTGGAGTGAAGCCGGTATCCCCGGAGGAAACACGATCTCACTGATCCACGACATCCGCTCGTACTTCGAGGAATCAGCCATGCAACTCGTCGACGGTCCGCCGCCTGCAGGCCGTGCCGCCGAGGCCTGGTTCTTCGAAGAGACTGAGACCGGCAAGGTTGTGATGGCTGCTCGGCGAGCCATCAAGGACGCCGATGGTCCGTTCCCCGTCTGGTTCTACATGGCGCCAGGACACCGCTGAGGTGACCGAGACGACCTCGATTCGCGTGCAAGCCGACGTGCCGGTCGGACAGGTCTGGTCGGTACTCAGCGATTACTTCGGACTCGCCGGCTGGGCCTCGGCGATCGCGCACTCGAGTGCCATGACCGCAACACCGGCAGGAATGGGTGCGAGCCGGCGGGTGGCGACCACCGGTGGCGTGCTCATCGAGAACGTCGTCGACTGGAATCCACTCCGTGCGATCGCGTACGAAATCGTGGGTCTGCCCTCGGTCGTGATCCGGGTCGAGAACCGTTGGGAGTTACGGCCGTCAGGCACCGGAACGTCGGTCACGTTGACCGGTGTCATCGAACCCGGCCCAAAGCCGGCGATGCGGGTCGCCGCCAAAGTGATCGCTCGGCGCCTCGGCCAGGTGAACGAATCGATGGTCTCGGACCTGATCGCCGCAGCAGGAGACGCAGCGTGAACCGTCCGGACCTGATCATCATTCTGACCGACGAGGAACGAGCTGCGCCTTCCTACGAGAACGACGAGATCCGGGCTTGGCGCGATGCCAATCTGACCGGACGCAAGTGGTTCACCGACCATGGTGTGGACTTCGGTCGTCACTATGTCGCAGCGACTGCATGCGTGCCGAGTCGACCGTCGCTCTTGACCGGCCACTACCCCGATCTGCACGGTGTCACCCAGACCGACGGTCTCGGCAAGGCTGCGGGGGATGTCCAGATGCGATGGCTTCGCAAAGGCGAAGTGCCGACGATCGGCAACTGGTTCCGGGCCGCCGGCTACGACACGCACTACGACGGCAAATGGCACGTCACCCACGCCGACTTGATGCACAACAGGCGCCCGGTCCCCACCAACACGAGCGACGGGCGAGTCCTCGCCGACAACGTCCAGGCCTACCTCGACGCCGATCCGCTCGGGCCCTTCGGCTTCTCGGGCTGGGTTGGTCCAGAACCACACGGCGGGGCAGTCGCCAACTCGGGCTATATCCGCGACCCACTGATCGCAGATCGTGTGGTCGCATGGCTCGACGATCGTTATCGGCGTCGTCGGGCCGGAGACGTCGAGGCACAGAGGCCGTTCCTCCTCGTCTGCTCGTTTGTCAACCCGCACGACATCGTGTTGGTGCCGCTTTTCCTGCGCGGTGGGAAACCGTTCCCGCCATCGGTCGCGCCGCCCCCTGCCATCCCACCGTCACCAACCGACGACGAAGATCTCGCCACCAAACCTGCGCTCCACAGCGCATACCGCGATGCGTACTATTCGGGCTACGCCGTCAGCCGCACCGTCGAGAAGACCTACAAGGACAACCTCGATGAGTATCGGGAGCTCTACTACCGCTTCCACCACGACGTTGACGGGCCGATCGATCGGGTACGACGAGCGGTCACCGATCATGCCGACGATGCGGTACTCGTATTCAGTGCCGATCACGGCGACATGCTCGGATCGCACGGTGGGCTTCACCAAAAGTGGTACCAGCTTTATGACGAGGCCGTCCGAGTGCCGTTCACCATCGCCGGAGTTGGTGCGTCGGCGACAGCACCTCGAGCGGTGTCGACGCCGACCAGCCACGTCGATCTGTTGCCGACCATGCTTGGTCTCGCTGGCATCGACGTTTCGCAGACCGAAGCCGAGCTTCGTGAAACGCACACCGAGGTCCACCCGCTGCCCGGACGCGACCTCAGCGGTGTTGTCCGCTACGGCGACGACGTCGTTGCCGCTCCCGTCTACGTCATGACCCGCGACAACATCTTGCTCGGGGAGGGCTCGGCGAGCGCATCCGCGCGTGCGCAAGGCAATCTCGAGCCGGCGTATCTGATGCAGATTCGTATCCCGGCTCATGCAGCAACCAATGTCGAAGCCTGTGTGGCCGAGCACAACCAAACGCTGTACAAGGTCGTGCGCACGTTCGACGATCCGGCGACATGGACCGACCCCCACGTTCGGCACCTGTCGGTTCGCGGACCCGGAGGCCCGGCGTACCGCACCGAGCTGATCCCCGACCAGTGGGAGCTCTACGATCTTGAAGCGGACCCGATAGAAGCGGTGAACCTGGCTGGCTCCGACGCAGCCGCCGCCGCCTTCGATGCGATGAAGACGATCCTGGCCAAAACTCGCGCCGAGCGAGTGCCCGAGCGCAATGCCGAATGGCCCTACGCCGTTCGACCCGCTCGGGTTGCCGATGCGGTTACGCCGTCGGCGGCCAAGACGGCGGCCACGGTCGTCAAGAATCTGATCCGCCGCTGAACCTGCCGTTGGGTCGGCTGAGACTCTGCAGCCGGTGCGTGCCAAGATCGCGCCATGGCCGAACCCCAGACCACGTTCCGAGTCGCCGATCTCCCGCCAGTCGAGCCATACAAGCTCGCGTCCGGCCTGGTGGTACCACGTCCGATCGGGTGGATCGGTACGCAATCCGCCGACGGCGTCGACAACCTGGCGCCGTACTCGTTCTTCAACCTCGTCGGGAGCGATCCGATCCACGCTGCGTTCTCGCCCGGTGGTGGTGCAGGGGTTCGCAAAGACAGCCTCGACAACGTCCGAGAGGTGCCGGAGTTCACGATCAACATCGTCACCGCCGAGACCGTCGAGGCGATGAATGCCACCGCTGCGTCTTTGCCGGCCGATGAGGACGAATTCGAACACGCAGGTTTGACGAAGGTCGAGTCCACCGAGATCCGTCCCATGCGGGTCGGTGAGGCGACCGCCACGATGGAGTGCCGGGTGACCGACATCGTCCATGTTGGCAAGCCCGATGGCGGCAACGGTCTCGTGATCGGGGAGATCATCGTCATCCACGTCGCTGACCGTGTGCTTGACGGCACCCGGGTTCTGCAGGATGAACTGAGAGCCGTCGGCCGACACGTTGGCAGCTGGTACTCGAACGCCACGGATCTGTTCGCCATCGATCGCCCGGCGTGAACACGCCCGTTCTGGTCGGCGCTGCGACCGCAGAGCAGCAGCTGCAACATCCAGGTGACGGTGTCGGCTGCGAGGAACTTCTCGTCGCTGCGGCTGTCGACGCAGTCGCTGACGCCGGAGCGGGGGCTGAGCTGTCGACGAAGATCGATCTGGTGCTGGTGACGCAGGGACTGTCGATGCTGAGCGACGGGGCCCAACGGATTGCGCGTGCCCTTGGCACGCCCGACGCTCGGTCGGTCACCTATCAGGTCGGCATTCCGCAGCAGACGCTCGTCTCGCGAGCGATCGAGGCGGTTCGACGCGGTGATGCTCGAGCCGTCGTGGTGGCTGGAGCCGAAACGAAGCGACG